>ENA-OQLB01000543-OQLB01000543.1-human-gut-metagenome-genome-assembly--contig:-NODE-543-length-20845-cov-2.013225_pt1 | contig 20845 bp, 21 predicted proteins | sample MGYA00242656_ERZ504813 | MGnify/ENA primary metagenome ERZ504813 (study PRJEB26092, sample SAMD00036388) | human gut metagenome | host: Homo sapiens | study: EMG produced TPA metagenomics assembly of... | reverse complement strand
GTCAGACGAGCTGTCATACAGCGGCCGAAGGAAGCCGTCGCCCACCGGGATGCCGGCGCGCTTGCCGCTGCGGGTGACCATGGTGCCGACGCGACGGTCTCAGCGCCGTCGAAGAGCATGATGCCCAGACGGCCCGGCTCGACGCTCTCCACCATGCCCTTGGCGCCATTCTCGAAGGTGACGATCTCGCCGTAGACGGCGCGGTCCATGCCTTCCACTTCCACGATGCCGTCGGCGGAGGAGATGACCACGCCGCCCTCTTCGCTGGTGGCGGCGGGCTTGTAGTCCTCGATGCGGGTCTGAGGGTGGCCAGAGAGGCTTGTCGGCCATCATCTGGTCAATGGCGTGGCGGCCGGAATTATCGAAGACGCGGTCGCCGATCTGCAGCACATAGCCGGAGAGGAGGCTGTCGTCCACCGTGACGTTCAGGATGACCTCGGTGGCGTCGTACAGCTTCGCGACCTCTTTCTTGATGCGCTCCAGATCCTCCTCGCGGGGGGTGCGGGCGGCACGGAGATCCGCTTTGACGATGCGGTTGGCCGAGAAGAACTCGGTGCTGAATTCACTTGCCATTTTCAGCCCCCGCTTTCTCCAACAGGTCGTCCAGCAGGCGGGCGTCGTCCTGCTCGTTCAGGCTGCGGGCCAGCAGCTTCTCGCACATGGCGCGGGCCAGTGCGGTGGTCTGGGCGTCAGCCTGACGCAGCTTGTGCTGGCGCTCGGCCTCGGCGGCAGCTTTGCCCTCGGCCAGGATGGCGTCGGCCTGCTGCTGGGCGTCAGCCAGCAGCTGCTGCTTGTCCTTTTCGGCCTGCTGCTCGTAGGCAGTGCGGCGGGCAGCAGCCTCAGTGTCCACATTGCGCAGCTTTGCCTGCGCGTCGTTCAGGGGCCGCAGCGGCTCCCTGCTTGGAGGTCTCGGCGGCGTTCAGTGCGTCATCCACCTGCTTCTGGCGCTGTGCGATGATGTTCATGACGGGCTTGTACAGGAACTTGCGCAGCAGCAAAAACAGAACCAGAATGTTGACGACTGTATACAGAAGGTTCAGATTCAGAGTCAGCATTCGTCATGCCTCCGTTATCAACCCAGGAACAGGATGATGAGCAGAGCAACGACGAAGCCGAAAATTGCAGTACCTTCGGCCAGAGCTGCACCCAGCAGCAGGTTGGTCTGGATCTTACCGGAAGCTTCCGGCTGGCGGCTGATGGCCTCCGTTGCCTTGCCCGGTGGCAATGCCGATGCCGATGCCGCCGCCGATACCAGTCAGCGCTGCGATGCCAGCGCCCAGAGCTACGAGTCCGTTCATAATTATTTCTCCTTTATAAATCAATATTCTTCTTGAGGCTCCCCCTCTGGGGGAGCTGGCGCGAATGCGCCTGAGAGGCAGGCCGCCTATCTCAGAGCTTCCATACAGCGATAAGAACATTCTTCGTCAGAGCGAGGTCATCGCTGTGTTTTCTGCTTTTTGTCAGCATCCTTGCCCTCTCCGTCATCTTCGATGACACCTCTCCCAAGGGGAGAGGCTTTTGAGAGGTTTACTCTTCTCCACCAATACTCTCTTTCATGAACAGCGAGGTGAGGAAGACAAAGACATAGGTCTGGATGAGACCATCGAACAAATCAAAGTACAGGCTGAAGACGGCCGGCACGAACACCGGGGCCACCAGCTTGATGAGCTCCATGATGACGAAAGCGCCCAGCACGTTGCCGAACAGTCGCATACACAGGCTGGTGGGCGGATGGCGATCTCGAGGATGTTCATGGGGGTCATGATGGGGGTGGGGGCGGCGAGGCTCTTGAGGAAGCCCTTGCCGCCCCGGGCATGGATGCCGGAATACTCGATGAGGCAGATGCTCATGAGCGCCAGCGCAGCGGTGACATTCAGGTCCTTCGTGGGGGGCTTGATGCCGAACACGCCGATGAGGTTCGCACAGGCGATGTAGAGAGCCACCGTCATGAGGTAAGGCACATACCGTCTGCCCTGCTCGCCCAGCAGGCCCGTGAAGAAGTTGTCGATCGTGGTGACGACCAGCTCAAGGATGGCCTGCCGCCTGGAGATGTGGTCCACCTTGAGGTTCCGGGTGAGCAGGATGGAGACGATGACCAGAAACAGCATGATGCCCCAGCTGACCACCACGGATTCCGGCACCTGCAGGCCGTCGAGGGAGATCATCTCCACATTCAGCTCCTCTTTCAGGCCGCAGTCAATGCGTTCATCTCTTTGCCTCCTTTCTGAGCAGAGTCTTATCCTGAAGCGTAAAGGTATCGTTCGTTTTCACTCTATCTCCTTTCGTTTCTTTTATTAAAGCAGCTGTGCTAAAAATCAAAGAAGGTGCGTTTGTTTTTATGGAAACACACCCTCTTTTCGCGCTCAGCGCAGCCCTTTGCGTCTGGTATCATAGCACGATTGGTGCAGTTTGATAAGACCTTTGGTCGATATTCTACTTTTTGTTATATCTTATTTCACACCTTGGCCGGGAATGTTGTGCATCTTGCTTAATAATGCACAGTCAAGCCGTCCATCTTGAGCAAATTCTTAGTCCTTCCTTAGTGGTTCGTTTCATTTTTGAGGTAAAGCGAAACCCTTCCGGCAGAATTATACGCTCCATGTATATAGGGTATATAAAATTCATATAGCTGTCAAGTGTTCGATGGATGAAATTTTCTTATCGCGATCTCCAAAAATAGTGCCGGTCAAAACGGCATCTTTGCGATATGCAGTTTGCGGCTGATGCTCGTGCATTATAGCAATTCAACTTTTTAATGCAACAGCAACAGCGTTGAATTGCATATCGCAAATATGCTGTTTGGATGTTGCACTAATTTCTTGACTTGCGATAAAAACGCAAACTGCTCTCATCAGAAGCTTATTTTTATTAAGTAATATTACCTGTTTATAATATAGGCTCACCGGGCGTTCCGTCCACCGCGGCGGAAGATAGCACGGAAGAAGTTTGGCAGTTCTTGCGCAGAGGTTTCCCACAAAAGGCCCTGCGGGCCGCTCAGACTGCGCAGTGAGGCTGTTCCTGTCTTCTGTTTGTGCGAACAATACAATTTTTTAGTTGTTTCTTGAAAAAATATGACCAATTCATTGTGCATTCTGCGAATGGACAAACCGCGCCCGCGCGTGTATAATAAAGCCAGAAACCAGAGAAGTACAGCAGAAGCTCAAATGAGAGCTAACCCCGCTGACTTTAAGCAGAAAGGAGCGAAGACCGATGGTCGATATGGAACCCGCACAGTACGCACAGACTGTCGGGGTTCGCTGAGAAGCAAAACAGAAGCTCACCACAAACGGGATGCTTCCCCCGTATAAAAACACAACAACAAGAGCCGTTCTTGAGCATCGATAAAGCGAACAACAGAACAGTCTGTGAAATAAAATCCCTCGCGTTCAAATAGATCCGCCGAAGGTGATCCCAATGAAGAAAGCTTTTGTACGGAACGTCTTATTTGAATAACTCTAAAGGAGAAACTCCGATGTACTAAGTAATGACACTCCCTTCGCAAATCTAACCCGAAAGAATGTGGTAATATGAAATTCATCTCTGTGATTCGTATCCCGCACTCCAACGGTTAAGAAAAGGGTCATTCCAATGTACTAAGAAATTCATTCCCCTGCTGATCGTTCTTCACCGTTTCAAAGGAGAATCTTCTATGAAACGTCCGGTACAGACCGAAAAATGAAGAAATCGAGGTCAAGAGGCTATGACTCCGAAGAAGTAAGCATCCTGCCGACTGAGGGCTTGCAACCGCCTCGAGTCGGCAGGTTTTTTTGTCTGATGTTTTTCCAATGAAGCCTGCATCCTCCGTTTCCTGCCGGGAGGATGCGGGTTTTGTTTTGTCCCGGATATTTTGCGGCGGCAGGCGCAGGGCCTGTAGATTTTCGAATCTATTTCGTGTATACTTTTGCTCAGAAAGCAGCACTTACAAGGAGGCAGACCACTATGGCAAGCAATTTCGAGTTCTACTCCCCCACCCGGGTCATCTTCGGCAAAGGCACCGAACAGCGCGTGGGCGCGCTGGTGCGCGAATACGGCGGCACCCGTGTCCTCATCGTCTACGGCGGCAAGAGCGCCGTCCGCTCCGGTGTGCTGGACCGGGCTGAAAAGTCGCTGGCCGAGGCCGGCATTTCCAGCTGGACGCTGGGCGGCGTCGTGCCGAACCCCCACCTCGACAAGGTCTACGAGGCATCCGCATCGGCAAAGAGAACAGCATCGACTTCCTGCTGGCCGTGGGCGGCGGCAGCGTCATCGACACGGCCAAGGCCATCGCCTACGGCCTGGCCGAGCCGGAAAAGGACGTCTGGGAGCTGTACGAGCACACCCGCACGGCCAGCAAGTGCCTGCCGGTGGCCAGCATCCTGACCATCGCGGCGGCGGGCAGCGAAACATCCAACAGCAGCGTCATCACCCGGGTGGACACCCACCAGAAGCGGGCCTACAACGACGACATCAGCCGCCCGAAGTTCGCCATCATGGACCCCGAGCTCACCAAGACCCTGCCCGACTATCAGACCGAGTCCGGCTGCGCCGACATCATGATGCACACCATGGAGCGCTATTTCACCAATGGCGGCAACATGGAGCTGACCGACGCGCTGGCCGAGGGCCTGCTGCGCACCGTGATGAAGAACGCGGTCATCCTCCACACCGACCCGGCCAACTACGAGGCCCGGGCCGAGGTGATGTGGGCGGGCAGTCTCTCTCACAACGGCCTGACCGGCTGCGGCATCGCCAGCGGCGACTTTATGTCCCACAAACTCGAGCACGAGATGGGCGGTATGTTCGACGTGACCCACGGCGCGGGCCTCGCCGCCATCTGGCCCAGCTGGGCGCGGTACGTCTACAAGGACTGCCTGCCCCGCTTCGTCCGCTTTGCCCGGAACGTCATGGGCGTGACCACCGACGGCACCGACGAGGAGATTGCCTTGAAAGGCATCGACGCCATGGTGGATTTCTACCACAGCATCGGCATGCCCGCCAGCTTCCACGAGCTGGGCATCGACCCCACCGACGCGCAGATCGACGAGATGGCCCGCCGCTGCCTCGAGCTTCCGGCTCCGCCCTCGGCTCGGCCAAAAAACTCGATCTCGACGACATGATCGCCATCTACCGCGCCGCCAACCACTAAGAAGCTTTTTCTCATCTCCGCCCGGCACAGAGTATTTTGCTTACTCTGTACCGGGCATTTCGTTGTCTTTTGTGTGCTTCAGCCTGCTTTTTGGCAAAGAAGTGGAAAAGAGATCGGAAAAAGCAGGAGTATTTGCTTGAATTCCCTTTCATTTTTGTATCTCAGTCAGTATAATGAAGGAATAAAGAGCGCTTCGGTCATTTTTTGCCGAAGCCTCTCTTTCTGAATCGAAACGTTTGGGGTATCAATTTCTATGACGAGAGAAGAGATGCAGGCCCGTCTCGAGGTTTGCCGCGAACTCTATACGGACGTCCGTCTTCTGGACGCAGATACTGTCAGCAGTATCCACGAAGGCACACGCACCGACCCTTCCGGGCCGGACATCTGCTTTGCCTGTCGGAACAAGAACGCCTTCTCCCGCCACTGCGCGGCCAAGCTGGCGCTGGCGACCAAGAGCAAAGCCTGCCGTCTGGAATCCTGCGGCACCGACATCGCCACATCACGGCCCGTTACTATGAGGTGGAGGGCAGGCCCTATGTCCTCGACGCTCGTCCAGCGCACCCCCGGGCGCACCACCATCGACCCGGAGGACAGCGAAGCACTGATGAGCGAGGCATCCGGCTACGGCGTCAAGCTCTACCACGACAGCCTCACCTGCGCCTTCAACCGCCGCTATTATGAGGACGTCGCGCAGGGCTTCGAAGGCCCCTTCGGCGTCGCCATCATGGACCTGGATGATTTCAAGATCTACAACGACTCCTGCGGCCATCAGGCCGGCGACCTGGCACTGGAGGTAACGGCGGCGGTCATCCGGGACTGCATCCGTCAGACCGACACCCTCATCCGCTACGGCGGCGACGAATTCCTGCTCATCCTGCCCGGCTGCCCCATCGAGAAGATAAGATCCAAACTCGAGCAGATACGCGCCCGGTGCAGACCACAAGCGTCCCCCGGCCACCCTCACATCCATCTCTCGCTGAGCATCGGCGGCGTACTGCAGACTGCTGAGGATACCATGGAGACTGCCGTCCACTGTGCCAGCCGCCTGATGTATCAGGCCAAGGAGCACAAGAACACCGTCATCGTGGCCAGCTCCAGCGCAGTGCTGTCGGCCCCGGCCACCCTGCTGCCCAGGCAGAGCCGCCAGCAGATCCTGATCGCCGACGACTCCGCGATGAACCGGATGCTGCTGGCCGAGATACTGGGGACCGACTTCCGCATCCTGGAAGCCTCCAACGGCGAAGAGTGTCTCGAGCAGCTGCGCCACAACCCAGGCGACGTCGCACTGGTGCTGCTGGACATCAATATGCCGGTACTGGACGGCTTCGATGTGCTGTCGGCCATGAACCGTGACCACTCCATCGAGGACATCCCGGTCATCATGATCTCCAGCGACGACTCCAAGGACATCATCCGCCGGGCCTTCGAGCGGGGCGTCTCCGACTACATCAACCGCCCCTTCGACGCGGACGGTCTACCGCCGGGCTTTCAATACCATCAGGCTCTACGCCAAGCAGCGGCGTCTGATGCGGATGGTATCGGCCCAGACCCGCAAGCAGGAGCACAACACCACCATGCTGGTCAATGTGCTGAGCCAGATCGTGGAGTTCCGCAACGGTGAGAGCGGCTCCACGTCCGCCATATCCGCATCCTGACCGAGAAGATCATGGCCCAGCTGCTGCGCAAGACCGATAAATACTCCCTCTCTTCCGAGGAGCAGGACAACATCACCCTCGCCTCGGCCCTGCACGACATCGGCAAGATCGCCATCGACGAGAAGATCCTGAACAAGCCCGGCCGCCTGACGCCGGAGGAGTTCGCCGTCCTCAAGACCCACACCACCGAGGGCGCGGCCCTGCTCCACCGACTGGAAAATTTCGACACCGAACCGCTTTTGCAGACGGCCTGCGGCATCGCCCGCTGGCACCACGAGCGGTGGGATGGCCGGGGCTATCCGGACGGCCTGGCAGGCGACGACATCCCCATCGGGGCGCAGCTGGTCTCACTGGCCGACGTCTACGACGCACTGACCAGTGAACGCTGCTACAAAAAAGCCTTCCCCCACGAAAAGGCCGTGCAGATGATACTGGGCGGCAAGTGCGGCACCTTCAATCCCCTGCTGCTGGAATGTCTCAAGGACATCGAGGGCAGTTTGCAGGCAGAGCTGAAAAAGGACTACCAGTCCGGCCCCGCTGAGCTCGAAGTATAAACGAAGCGCACCCCTTCTGCTTCTCCATGCAGAAGCAGAAGGGGGTGCGCTTTTCTATGTCTGCCGAAAGTTTTCAACAACACAAAACTTCATCCTCTCATCACAAATTTCCATCGTCCTTTTTTGGGGGGGCTGTCTGCGAAGCAGACTGAGAGGGCGATCCATTCTTATAAAGAATAGATGTCTATAAAATTTCTATATTTTACAAAGGTTTCGTTTTGTGGTTTGATGGAGCCAGAACGAACGAGATCCCAAAAGCTTCTGAACGAAAGGACGAAGATATATGCGTAAATTTCCTTGTGTATTCATGCGCGGCGGTACGTCGAAGGGCTGCATGTTCCTGGAAAGCGACCTGCCCGCCCGCGACCAGTGGGACGACATTTTTGTGCAGGCCATGGGCAGCCCCGACCCCAAGCAGATCGACGGTATGGGTGGCTGCGTGTCCAGCAACAACAAGATCGTTGTCGTCCGCAAGAGCGACCGCCCCGGCATCGACGTCGATTACATCGTGGGTCAGTCCATCGTGGGCCAGTCCAAGATCGACTACAAGAGCAACTGCGGCAACATGACCGCCGCCACTGCTCCCTACGCCGTGGAGATGGGCCTCGTGGAGGACCTGACCGAGCCCACCACTGTGGTGCATATGTTCAACCTGAACACCAACAAGACCATCGATGTGGAAGTTCCCGTCAAGAACGGCCAGTTCGACAACGAGGGCAACTGCTCCATTGCCGGTGTGGAAGCACTGCCGGTGAGCTGAAGGTCAACTTCCTCGACCCGGCAGGTGCCAAGACCGGCAAGCTCTTTCCCACCGGCAACGCCAAGGAAACGCTGGATCTGGGCGAGCTTGGCACCATCGAGGCCACCATTCTGGACGTCTCCAACCCCATGGTCCTGGTCCGCGCTGCCGACCTCGGCATCACCGGCACCCAGCTGCCCGCTGAGGTGGACGCGACAAGGCTCTGGCTGCAAAGCTGGAGGCCATCCGCGGCGCTGCCTGCGTCAAGATGGGCTTCGCCAAAGACCCTGCCGACGCCACCGCTAACAGCCCCGCAGTCCCGAAAGTCGGCTTCGTGGCGGCTCCTGCCAGCTTCACCGACATCAGCGGCAAGTCCGTCGATGCCTCTGAGATGGACGTCTGCGCCCGCGTCATCAGCGTATTCAAGTGTCACAAGGCCTGCCCGCTGACCAGCGCTTCTTCCATCAGCGTGGCCGCATTCGTACCTGGCACTCTGGTCCATGAGCTGGTCGCTCTCAAGCCCGGCCAGCAGACCGTCCGCATCGGCCATCCCTCCGGTGTCATGACCATGTACCCCTATCTGGATGACCCCACCAAACCCCTGAACGACATCGTCGTCTCCGGCGTGGCTGTCCAGCGCACCGCACGCCGCATCATGGACGGCACCCTGTACATCCGCAAGTAAGCGGCCTGAAGTTACCACTCATCATCTCCTGCATCTTCTTCATTCTTTTTTCTTCTTGCGCAAAGCGGCTCGAAAATTTTTCCGGGCCGCTTTTGCTTTTGGGTATCCATCAACTTTTGGAATGATTCTCAATCGAAATCAAATATTTTACAGAATAACTTAACTGCGGTATCCTAATGCCAGAAGGAAGGCCGACCACCAGGAAAGGCCATGAAAATAAAAAAGAGAGTTCGAGAAAGGAAGCACACATTATGCTCAAACTGTATGACAACGGCATCTACCTCGTTCACGGCGAGACCATCTGCTCCTGCCCCGAAGAGGCAGCTCAGAAGTCCGGCATCACCACCACCAAAGAAGAGGCCACCAAGGGTACCATGGCCTACGGCATCCTGAAGGCTCACAACCAGAGCGACGACATGGACCAGCTTCGTCTGAAGTTCGACTCGATGACCAGCCACGACATCACCTATGTCGGCATCATCCAGACGGCCCGCGCTTCCGGCATGAAGCAGTTCCCGCTGCCCTACGTCCTGACCAACTGCCACAACAGCCTCTGCGCTGTCGGCGGCACCATCAACGAGGACGACCACAAGTTCGCCCTGTCCGCCGCTCATAAATACGGCGGCATCTACGTCCCTACCAACATGGCCAACATCCACAGCTACAACCGTGAGACCATGGCCGGCGGCGGCAAGATGATCCTCGGCTCCGACTCCCACACCCGCTACGGTGCACTGGGCACCATGGCGGTCGGCGAGGGCGGCGGCGAGCTGGCCAAGCAGCTGCTGGGCCGCACCTATGACTTCGCTCGTCCGCAGGTCATTGCCATCTACCTGACCGGCACGCCCCGCCCGGGCATCGGCCCCCACGACGTGGCTCTGAGCATCTGCGGTGCCGTCTATAAGAAGGGCTATGTCAAGAACAAGGTCATGGAGTTCGTCGGCCCCGGCATTGCCGGCCTGCCCATCGAGTATCGCAACGCCATCGACGTCATGACCACCGAGACCACCTGTTGGTCCTCCATCTGGGTCACCGATGAGGAGACCCAGCGTTACTACACCATCCACGGCCGTCCGCAGGACTTCAAGAAGCTGCAGCCTGCGGAGGTGGCCTACTACGATGCTGCGTCTACATCGACCTGAGCACCATTGAGTCCACCATCGCTATGCCGATGCACCCCTCCAACACCTACACCATCCACGAGCTGCAGGCCAACGCTGCCGATATCCTGCACGCTGTACAGAAAGAGGCCAACAAGCAGATCAAGGGTGCCAAGATGAATCTGGACAGCAAGTTCCACGATGGTGCCATCTGGTCGATCAGGGCGAGATCGCAGGCTGCGCCGGCGGCACCTTCGACAACATCTGCGCCGCTGCCGACATCCTGCGGGGTCAGAGCTGCGGCAACGGTGCTTTCACCCTGAGCATCTATCCGGGTTCTATGCCCGCCCTGAGCGAACTGCTCAAGAATGGCCGTGCCAACGATCTGTCAACGCCGGTGCCATCATGCGCGAGTGTTTCTGCGGCCCCTGCTTCGGTGCAGGCGACTGCCCGCCAACGGCGAGTTTTCCATCCGCCACACTACCCGCAACTTCCCCGAACCGCGAGGCTCTAAGCCGGGCGAGGGTCAGATGTCCAGCGTGGCACTGATGGACGCACGTTCCATCGCCGCCACCGCAGCCAACGGCGGCAAGCTAACCGCCGCCACCGACCTGGATGTGGAGTACACCAACCCCGAGTACCACTACAACGCTTCCCTGTACGAGAAGCGCATCTACAACGGTTGGGGCAAGGCTGAGCCGGACGCAGAGCTGCGCTTCGGCCCCAACATCAAGGACTGGCCCGAGATGCCCGCTCTGACCAACGACCTGCTGGTCAAGGTCTGCTCCTACACCACCGACCCCGTCACCACCACCGACGAGCTCATCCCCTCCGGCGAGACTTCTTCCTACCGCTCCAACCCCGAGCGTCTGTCTGAGTTCGCACTGAGCCGCCGTGACCCCCAGTATGTGGGCCGCAGCAAGGAAATGCGCGCCATCGAGCGCGACCGTGAGGTCGGCAAGGCTCTGCCCGAGGAGGTCATGAAGGTCTATGAGGCCCTGACCAAGGCCGGCATCGCCAACGACCCTGCCAACACCGACATCGGCTCCACCATCTTCGCCAACATGCCCGGCGACGGTTCCGCCCGTGAGCAGGCCGCTTCCTGCCAGCGTGTTATGGTGCATCCGCTAACTTTGCCAAGCAGTACGCCACCAAGCGTTACCGCTCCAACTGCATCAACTGGGGCATGACGCCCTTCCTCGTAGAGAACCCCGAGGTCTTCGAGCTGGGCGACTACATCTTTGTCCCGAGCATCCGCGAGGCTGTTCTCGAGAACAAGGCAAGCTTCTCTGCTTACGCTGTCAAGCCGGACGGCACCGTCACCGAGTTCCCTGTCTCCACCGGTGCGCTGACCGAGCTGAGCGCCAGATCATCGCTGATGGCTGCCTCATCAACTACTATCGCAACAATCAGTAAGTAATAAAATATCATCAAACAACTGAGGCAGGGGCTGTCCCCGCCAAGCTGCGGGGTGCAGCCCCTGCCCCTTTATTTTTGAAAAGGAGAACACTTATGTCTGAATACATCACGACCGCTCTGCAGGAAGAAGAGATCAAGACCGCACAGGAAAAGCTCGCTGAGCTCATCCGCTCCGACTTCGCCCGCATCGACCGCATGAAGGCTGACGAAGAAGTCACCGACTTCTCCAAGCTCGACACCATCACCATCGGCGTCATGCCCGGCGACGGCATCGGCCCCTCATCATGACCCAGGCTCTCCGCGTCCTGAACCAGCTGCTGCTCCCGAGATCGCCAGCGGCAAAGTCAAAATTCGCATCATCGAGGGCATGACCTTCGAGCGCCGCGTGGAGCTGGGCGAGAGCCTGCCCGCCGATGTCCTCGCCGCCTGCAAGGAGTGCAACGTCCTTATCAAGGGACCCTTCACCACGCCCCGCGCCGGCGATAAGTTCCCCGACGGCACTCCGATGCCCAATATGGTCTCTGCCAACAGCCTGCTCCGCCGCGGCCTCGATTTGTTTGCCGCTGTCCGTCCCATCAAGATCCCGGAGAAAAACATCGACTGGTGCTTCTTCCGTGAGAACATCGAGGGCGAGTACATCTGGGGCAACAAGGGCATTCAGGTCAACGATGACCTCGCCATCGACTTCAAGGTCCAGACCCGGCAGGGCAGTGAGCGCATCGCCCGCGCTGCCTTCGAGTACGCCCGCAAGAACGGCAAGCACAATGTGACCGCCATCACCAAGGCCAACATCGTCAAGCTGGCCGACGGCAACTTCCTGAAGGCTGTCCACCACATCGGCGAGACCGAATACCCCGACATCGAGGTGCAGGAGCGTCTGGTGGATGCCATGACCGCCAAGATGGCAGACCCCGAGTTCACCAAGGGCTGCGAAGTCTTTGTCCTGCCGAACCTCTATGGCGACATCGTGACCGACGCTGCTGCTGAGATGCAGGGGGGCTTAGGCAGTGCCTCTTCCTCCAACATCGGCAACAAGTACGCCCTGTTCGAGGCCATCCACGGCACCGCTCCCTTCCTCATCAATCATGGCCGTGGTCAGTACGCCAACCCCTGTTCCCTGATCCGTGCCGCCGGCCAGCTGATGGCCCACATCGGCTACGCGACCGCACCGCAAAACTCGAGAAGGCACTGGACATCTGCTGCAACACCGAAAAGAAGCTCGTCGTCACCACCGACAAGGACGGCGCTACCAGCGAGGAGTTCACCACCTACCTGCTGGATACCCTCAAGTCTCTGTAAATGAGTACGCACGGCCTTGAACTTTCGTCCATGAAACGGTATACTGAAAGAAATACCACGAAAAGGACGGAACATCACATGGACGAAAAAGACCTGCAGATCTTCCTGACGCTGGCTGACACCGGCAACCTGACCCGCACAGCGGAAAAACTCTACCTTGCCCAGCCCACCCTGAGCAAGCGGCTCCAGAACATGGAGTCGGAGCTTGGCGCGACGCTGTTTCTGCGCAGCAAACAGGGTGTCACCCTGACCCCTGCCGGTGAAGAGGCACAGAAAGTCATCCAGCGCACCGTTCAGGACTTCGACTCGCTGCGAGAACAGTTACAGCTGAGAAAAAACACCATCTGCGGCACCCTGCGCATCGAGGCGTCCATCGATTACTCCAAATACCGCCTGCCGCAGGTGCTGGCCGCCTACACGTCCCAGTACCCGGACGTCACCCTCAAAGTCTCCACCGACCACAGCCGCGACTGCATCAAGAAGCTGCAGGACGGCAAATTCCACCTCGCCATCGTGCGGGGCGAATACGACTGGGACGAGGGCAAAATTCTGCTCGAGCGGGAGCCGGTCTGCCTCATCCGCAGCCGGGAGAACGCCGATGTCCCTCTGAACGAGATGCGGTACATCGGCCGGGACGCCAACCCCGAGCATATGAGCATGAAGGCCCGCTGGCTGATGGAGCACAAGATGGAGCCCCGCTCCCAGCTGAACGTGGACGGCCTGTCCACCTGCGTCGCCATGGTGCAGGCGGGCCTCGGCTGGAGCATCGTGCCGGAGATCTGCCTGAACTATTTCAACGGCATCTCGGAGCCGCTCTTCTTCGCCGACGGCACGCCGCTCTCCCGCTCTACTTATCTGCTCTACCGCAAGCGCGAAAGCGAACTGCCGCAGGTGCGGGAATTCATCCGCCTGGTCTGCACCATGAGCAAACATTAAAGAGATCTACCGCTTCTTCCCTTCAGCTCGTTCCAAGTTCCCTCTGCACTTCAGGTACAGGGGGGACTTTTCTTTACCGTCTCTTTGCTTTTTTTGCGATATTTCGGTATTTTTGTGATAATTGACAAAAGCCTGTCGATATTTTCGTCAGTCTGCACAGCGGTTCAAAAGGAGTTCTTTATTCTACAGAATCCGTTCTATCCATTCCGTTTTTCTATGGAAATCTCATCCAATTTCCCGCATTGACTCATTTTTGACGATGTTTTCGTCTCATGACGCATTTCCTGCATTTTTATCATTCATTTTTTGAATGGCATCAGATACAAACCCGTTATTTAACAAATTATCCATTTTCGATTATCCTAAATACAGGAAAAGTGCTCCATGCACAAGAGAGTTTCGTCGAAAGGAAGCTGAAAATCTATGGAAAACGTAATGCAGGGCATCATTGATATGCACATCCATGCAGGCCCGGACGTCCGTGCGCGGAAACTGGACGATTTCGAGCTGATGGAAGCCTCCGTTCAGCGGGGTGTGCGTGCCATTGTGCTCAAGTCCCACAACGTCCCCACTGCGGACCGTGCCTATCTGGTCAACCGCGTGGCAGCCGAAAAGTACCCGGACGCAAAGTTCACCGCATTCGGCGGGCTGTGCCTGAACCGTCCGGTGGGCGGTCTGAACCCCGACGCGGTGGAGACCTCGCTGAAGCTGGGCGCAAAGGTCATCTGGCTGCCCACCAACACCGCCGAGAACCACTACCGCAAAAACGGCAAAGACCCCTCCAAGGGCGTCGTCGTCACCCGGGACGGCAAGGCCGTGGACGAGCTGCAGGACATTTTCGCCCTCGTCAAGCAGTACAATGCTGTGCTGGCCACCGGCCACATCGGCGCAGAAGAGTGCTTCCCGGTCGTGGAGGCTGCCCGCGCCGCAGGCGTAAAGAAGATCGTCATCACCCACCCCGAGTTCTGGGTGGTGGGCATGACTCCCGAGCAGCAGGCCGACATCGTGCGGAAATACGATGTCCTGCTGGAATCCGTCTACGCACAGCCCGTCAACGGCAGCTATAAGATCAATATCCCCGATAACATCGCTGCATGAAGGCCATCGGCCGGAGCACTTCGTCCTCTCCACCGACAGCGGCCAGACCGTCAACCCCTACTGGTACGAAAGCTACACCACCTACTTCAAGGCGGTGTCTGAGGCATTCACCCCCGAGCAAGTCTGCAAGATGACCCACGACAATCCGGCATGGCTGCTGGATATTGACCAGTAAAACGGAGGAAACAACAATGAAAAAACTGAATTCCATCCAGTTCTATGGAATGCCGCTTCCCATCTATGCGTTTTTCGCCATCATCGTGCTGGCCTGTGCCTACTTCAACATCATCCCCAACCAGATGATCGGCGCGGTCGCCGTCCTGTTCGCCTTCGGCATCCTGATTGGTGAGATCGGCGAGCGCCTGCCCATCTGGAACAAGTTTCTCGGCGGCGGCGCAATGCTCTGCTTCCTCGCTGCGGTCTGCTCAAGTACTTCAACCTCCTGCCCGAGTGCGTCACCAATGTCTCCGACGGCTGATCAACGGCTACAGCTTCCTGAATGTCTTCATCACCTTCCTTGTCGTCGGCTCCCTGCTGGGCATCGACCGCGACGTCCTTATCAAGTCCGGCTCCCTCTACATCCCCACGCTGCTGTGCTCCCTGTTGGGTGCCTGCGTGTTCGGCGTCGCGGCCGGCTCATCTTCGGCAATGACCCGCTCTACCTCATCACCTCTTACGTCCTGCCATCATGGGCGGCGGCGCGGGGCTGGTGCCGTCCCGATGGCTCAGGTCTACTCCGACGCCACCGGTCAGGACTCCGCAGGCTACCTGAGCTTCTGCATGGCCATCCTCGCTCTGGGCAATATCGTCGCCATCCTGATGGCTGTCGTCATGGACCTCGTCGGCCGCGCTTTCCCCAAGATGACCGGCCACGGCGAGCTGCTCCGCGTCAAGAACAAGTCTCTGGAAGTCGAGTCCAAGAACCCCGCTCCCGCTGTCACCGTGGATGACATCGCTGCTGCCATCTTCATCTGCGCAGGCTTCTTCATGCTGGGCCAGCTGGTCTCCAAGAAGATCCTCCCCACCGTGTTCGGTGTTGCCATCCCCAACTTTGCTTACATGATCATCTTCGCTGCTTTGGCCAACATCTTCAACCTCATCCCGGAAAACCTCCGCGAGGCCTGCCGCCGCTGCCAGCACTTCTGCGGCAACAAGCTGGTCTGGATCCAGATGGTCGGCATGGGCATCTCCGCCATCGACTTCTCCACCATGTTCTCCGTGGGAAGCTGGCAGAACGTCGTCATCGTCCTGATGATCGTCATCGGCTGCTGCGTCAGCTCTGCTCTCTTCGGCTGGATTGTTGGCTTCTTCCCTGTCGAGAGCGCCATCACCGCCGGCCTGTGCATGGCAAACATGGGCGGTGCAGGCGACCTGGCCGTTCTGGGTGCCGCAAAGCGGATGGACCTGATGGTCTACGCACAGATCTCCTCCCGCATCGGCGGTGCCATCGTCCTGCTGATCGCTTCCATCCTCTTCGCATTCCTCTAAGATACCACAAGACCTCTTCTCAAAGAGAGACTGGCTCTGCCGGTCTCTCTTTTTTGCTGCCAAACCTGCGTGAATGGGGTCGTTTCCTGCGTGAATCGCTGTGTCTAAGCCCCGATGGTTATGTTATAATATGACCATAAGGGAGGAACTGAGGATGGAGCTTCGATTTGCGGTCGTAGAAGACCGCCTGCCCGACGCTCAGCGGTTGGAGAGCCTTTTGCGGCTGGCCTTCGGCGGCGGGCAACCATTGGTCTGTGACCATTATGAGAGCGGCGACGCCTTTCTGGCGGCGTTCCCCTCAAAAAATTATCAGGTCGTTTTTCTCGACATCTGCATGGAAGGCACCAACGGCATCGAGACGGCGCGCATCCTGCGCCGGACCGACCCCGGCCTGCTGCTGGTGTTCGTGACCTCGTCCCCGGAATACGTATGGGACGCATTCCCCCGTCCACCCCTTCGACTATCTGCTCAAGCTACCGGGAAGAAAAGCTCTTCCAGCTGGCCGACGAGCTGCGGCGGGTGCTCTTCCGGGCCGAACCGGAGCTGGAAGTCCGAATCGCACGGCAGCAGGTACATCTCCCCCTGCGGAAGATACAGTACGCCATGGCCCAGAACCACTACGTCCGCATCGTCAGCGACGACGGCGAGTGCCGGACCGTCTCCACCTTCTCCCAGGTGGAGCAGCTGCTGCGGGCGCAGGAGAACTTCATCGTCTGCAACCGGGGCGTCATCCTGAACATGGACAAGGTGCTCCGGCTGGACTGTGACTGCTTCGAGATGCTGGACGCACCCGCCTGCCGTGCGCCAGAAGGACAAGAACACCCTGTTCGCCCAGTTCACACAATATCAGTTCCGCCATATGCGGTGGGAGCTATGACGCCGAGAGGAGGCCCGACCTTGGACTTTTCTTTATTTGGACGCTATTTTCTGGACCTCGCCGTCTTCTACCCGGGAACATTCCTCTGCCTCGCGCCCCTGTGGGAGCATGTGAAGGCCCCCCGGCGCACCGCTGTGCTGGCAGCCACTCTCGTCACGGTCATCTGCCTTGCAGCGGCGGCCTCTGCGCCATCTTCGAGCTGGACAGCAACCTCCTGCTTCTGCCCACCCTGCTGGCGGCGTTCTGGCTGCTGCGCTGGCGGGTGGGTCCGGAAGTTTCCGTGAGCCAGACCGCCTTTCTCTTCGCCGTCTCCGGCGTCATGATGGCAGTCTGCTCCCTCCTTTCCGTGGTGCTCACGCCCGGGCTGAGGTGGGCAACGACGCCCCGGCCTGTCTCGTCTCCACCTCCCTGCTCAAGCTGGGGCTCTCGGCAGTGCTCTGCATCATCTTCTGGTTCACCGCCGTCCAGTGGAGCCGCTGGCTACTGCGGGAGTACCGGGGCGAAGCCTTCTGGCAGTCGGCGTGGCCGCTGCCCGCCATCTACGCGGCTTTCCTCGTCTTCTGCATGCCGCTGGACCCGGCCGTCGTGCTCATCAACCGTCTGATGATCATTTCTGTTCTGGCCGTCTCCATCTCGCTGCTGGGCATCTTTTTGCTGCTGTACGAGATGTATCAGGTGGCCCGGGAATACACCCGCAGCGCCCAGCTCGACCGGGAAAACCAGCTTCTGGCCGTGGAATCCCGCCGCTACACCGAGCTGCGGACCTATATGGAGCAGACGCGGCATCTCCGCCACGACTTCCGCCAGCATCTCCACGTCATCGCCGGACTCACCGAGGCCGGGCAGGTGGATGAGCTGAAAAATTACCTGCACCAGTACGAATCCGAGCTGAGCGAAGAGCGCCCCACCCTCTGCGCGAATCCTGCCGTGGACGCTCTGGCCGGTCACTACGACCACGAGGCCCATAGCCTTGGCGTGCCGGTGGACTGGCGGCTGGAGCTGCCCGCCAGCTGGCCATCCCGGAGGCTGACTTCTGCATGATGCTGGGCAATCTGTTGGAAAATGCTCTCCACGCCAGCCAGAAGCTGCCGCCCGAACAGCGGCAGGTGAAGGTGCTGGCCCGGATGCTGAGCCCGCCATGCTGGGCCTGCTGGTGGAGAACCGCTATGACGGTGTGCTCAAGCGCCAGCAGGGCATCCTCCACTCCACGAAACACGACGGAATGGGCATCGGCCTCGTCTCCATCCAGACGGCCGTTTCCAGATATGGCGGTTCTATGACCGTCGAGACCGAGAACGGTTTGTTCCGGGTGAATATTTTATTGAACCTTTAACCTCTCAGTCTCGCATTCGCAATGACGGAGAGGTTGACACAGCTAATTAAAGGAGGACTCCACCATGAAAATGACCCGACGCAGCTTCCTCAGCGCTTCCGCTCTCACACTGTTGTCCTGCCAGCTGGCCCCTGCCGCCAGGGCAGACTGCCTTCTGTCCGGCCTTTTCCACGGCGCAGACACCGCCCTGCCGCCGAAGCCTCTGACGGCGAAAGTCGTGGACTTCAACCCCTTTATGGGCCGCAGCGAGTCAAACATCCACCACGACTGCTACAACACCGACTCCACCGACTCCGTCCTCCCCTTGGCATCTGCCCCGAGGTCAACGTGGCAATGGAAAAGACGAACCCCAACGCCTCCCCGGCCATCTTCTTCGACAACTTCGATAACCCCGTCAGCCCGTTCCTTGGCGGTCTGGCCATCCGCGACCTCGACGCAGAAGAAGTCCGCACCATCGGCTTTTTCTCTCCCGCCAGGCACGACGGCGGCGGCTATCTCATCCAAAGCTCCTATTCCTTTGTGGACGGGCGCAACCTCATCGTCTGCCCCACCAGCCACAACCATGTGCTGATGCTTCGTGCACCGACGAGAAGGGTACGCCTCTGCCGGTTTTCGAAAAGGTACTGGACATCAACATCAAGGAGGCCGCCGAGCGGGTGCTTGGCCGCAGCCTCGAGCAGAATCTGCTCTCCATCGTCTTCGACTACGACGGCAACCTCTGGTTCGTCACCGGCGGCTTCCGCATCTACCCCAGCCGCGGCCAGCAGGGCGCGATGGGCTACATCTCCCACAATGCCATCGAAACCATCCTTGCCGGCGGCACCGCCGACCTCGACCACGAAGTCCATGTCTACGCTCCCGCTCCCGGCGAGGGTGCTGAAAACGGCATTGCCTCCTGCCGGGAGGTGCGGTCATCCTGACGAACCTTGCCTGCTACCTGCTGCGCGCCAACGGCGGCGTTGAAGTCGTCTGGCGCACCCCCTACGACAGCGTGGGCGCAAAAGACAGCCGCGAAGGCGCTGCCACCACCGGCGGCGGTCTGGCATGGGGCGGCGGCTGCTCGCCCTCTCTGAGCCGGGAGCTGGTCTTCTTCACCGACAACCTCGAGACCGTCAGCCCTGATGGCTGTGGACATCCGCACCGGCGAAGTCGCCGCCAGCCACCCGGTCATCGACGAGCTGCCCGTCAATATGCCGGTGTCGGTGGAAAATTCGGCCATCGTCTACGACCACGGCAATGGCCGGGTCAGCACCATCGTCTGCAACTGGTTCGGCGCAGGCAGCCCCAACCTCGCAAAGCCCGACAGTGACTCTTCCATCCAGAGCTACGAGAACATCTACGACCGCAACTGGCTGCTCAAGGGCAACTGCATGATCATGCCCGGCGTCGAACGGGTGGACACCATCCGCACCGCCGACGGCTGGACCATGAAGAGCATCTGGTGCCGCGACGACCTCAGCGACACTTCCATGATGAAGCTCTCCACTGCCACCGGCTATATCTACGGCTTCGTGCAGGACGTGGACAGCGGCATGTGGCAGTACATCGTGCTGGACTTCGACACCGGAAAGACCGTCCTTACTGTGGACGTCGCCTCCCTCTACGGCTACAACAATATGGCCATCGGCATGTACGCGGGCCGTGACGGCAACAAGCTCTACTGCCCCACCGGCTACAAAGAGCTGCTCCGCCTGCAGGACCGCTTCGTCTTCCTGCCCGAGATGCCCTACCGGAAGGTCGATCTGGACAAGACCTCCCGCCGGGTGCTTTCGGCGGCAGAGTTCCAGGCCGCAGGCGCGCCGGCACCCCCGCAAGCTGGCTCCACACCGCCACCCTCGACAACCTCCACCCCGCGACGACTGTTTCTTTCCGCATCAACGGCCTGACCGGAAATGCCGCCGACTATAGCTCTTCGCCCTCGGCACGGATGGCCGCTACTATGAGGTGTCCGACTGGCACTTCGACGATGCCCCGGCCCGTCTCAGCGCGAAGAAGGTCTACAGCGTCTGCCTCACCGCACAGGACGGCGGCAGCTTCGACCTCTCGCCCGACGCCAAGGAAGTCACCCTCTCGGTGGTGCTGGCACGATGAATCTCTAAACCAAAAGCCCCTCTGCGCCGCGGTGCAGAGGGGCTTTTTATCATACTATCGTATTTTACAGGGTGCTCAGCAGGCGGTGGCCGCCGTTCTGGTCGGCGGCATAGCGGGTGGTGCGGCTGACCTGATTGTCCAGCGGCAGGCCCTCAGCATAGCGCTTGAGGTTGTGGATGAAGATGTCCACGATGTTGTCCAGCGTTTTGGGCAGGCTGAACTTGCCGGAGTTGTGGGGCGTGATGATCGCGCCCGGCTCGCCCCACAGCGGGTGGTCGGCAGGCAGAGGCTCCGGTCGGTGACGTCGAGGCCCGCGCCAAAAATTTTGCCGCTGCGCAGGGCCTCCACGAGGGCGTCGCTGTCCACGGTGGTGCCGCGGCCCACGTTGATGAGGATGGCACCGTCCTTGCAGCGGGCGAAGCGCTCGGCGTTGAACAGCTTGTTGG
>ENA-OQLB01000542-OQLB01000542.1-human-gut-metagenome-genome-assembly--contig:-NODE-542-length-20858-cov-2.530317_pt1 | contig 20858 bp, 27 predicted proteins | sample MGYA00242656_ERZ504813 | MGnify/ENA primary metagenome ERZ504813 (study PRJEB26092, sample SAMD00036388) | human gut metagenome | host: Homo sapiens | study: EMG produced TPA metagenomics assembly of... | reverse complement strand
ATCGTTTAATTGCTTTTCGCGTAAATTCCTTTTCTTTTCGAGTTAAGTTCTGCCTTGGTCAGCGATTGCTTGCGATCATGTTTCTGTTTTTGTTCATGGATATATCCTCCTTCTTATTTTACATTTAGAATTCATAATTTCGATTTCTTTTTATACAAAGTCACTGTCCATACCCCGTCATATGACATGCCTTTATGTACTGTTATACCTGTTTTCATACGGAATGTCAAGGTAAATCCCCTGTTTTCCCTGTATTTTCAAGGTTTTCCGGCATTTTCAGGTGCCCTCAGAGTTCAAATCCAAACAGTTCTTTTAAAAACATTTTTTTCTCTTCTGTCTGCTTTATCGCAGTCTTTAGTTTCTCTGTATTTTTACCGATATCCACGCTTTATTCATGCAATAGTATGAATTTGCAATTTTCCAGAACTTTTCCGGATAAATCAGACGGATTTTCAAATATTCTGTTTCGCTTCTGGTAAGTGGGTGGATTGCAGAATACGCATTCAGCATGCCATCTCCGAGCCGGAGCTTCCACCCGCTTTTCTCCATTACTTTTCTGAGAAAATAGTACAGATCCTCTACCTGGATATCCCGATGGAATTTTTCAAAATTCATTGTCGCGATTCCTTCTCTTGTCATGATGATATTATGGTAATTATACTCTCCGTGCGTCATACCGGAACGGTTCATCTCTTCCTGATACAATTGTTCATAATCCGACTGTTCCAGTTCGCATACCGCTGCTTCTGCCCACTGATACATCAGTTCAAACTGCTGCAAAATGCAAATTCAAATTCCCCTTTCGGGACAGCTTTTCTGACAAACTGCCGTACTTTTTTTTAATTCCCGGTTATGCCGTCTGTATTTTTCACCGGTCTTAATCCCTTCTGTAATCCCATGCTCCAGTTCATGCCTCATAACAGTATGTAATTTCGCCAGATTCCCGGCCGCTTCTAATATTTCCCTGGTCTTTTTTATGTCGCATTCATGGCCTGCATACCATTTTTTCAGCATATACCGGTCACCATTATCCAACGAAGAGATATATTCACCGTTCCGGTTCGCTACCATATAATCGATCTGATGCTCTCCTTGTTCATAAAGCCAGGTATAAAGTTCGCATAACGCAGGGATTCTTTTTTCGGATGTTGCAACTTCCTTCAAAAGGAATACCCCTTTGTTCGTTTCGCATAAAACAGCACCTCTGACTTTACGGGTGCTGTTTACTTCTATATCATATTGTTCCAGTATTTTTTGTTCAAATTCCTGCATTTATATTCCCCGCGCTTTACACTTGATATTCTTTTTAAATGTATGTGGGAAATATAAAAAATATTCACTGCTGTTATACCTCTTTATCCGGGGAAATATAATTCAACAGGGTCTCTTTCGTATTCATTTCCGGATTCTCGATCACAAGGTTCAATAATTCGTTTAACTTTTCCCCAATCTCTTTTCCCGGCTCATTCCTGCCGGATCAGATCTCTGCCTGTCACAGCTAATTCTTTCAACGAAACACACTGTCCCTTTTCTATAATCTCTGCATATGTCTGTTCTACTTCATCCAGATTTTTTAACTTTTCCGCTCTCTGGTACTCACTTTGTGCCAGAACATCTGCCCTTCTGACTTCCATATAATATGGGAAAATATCTTCGCCGATCTTATTCATTGCTCTTCTGACATTCTTCGGCACGGCCGGCATGCGGTAATCATGATTCAGCACAAGTCTTGTAACCTTATGCAGCGTATCATTATCGAATTTTAATCTCCGGAGTACTTCTTTCGCAATGCGCTCACTTCCCAATGCATGCATTTTAAATGCGCAACGCCGTCTTCATCCATAGTTTTGTATTCCGGTTTTCCTGTATCATGCAGTAACATTGTCAATCTTAAGATCTTATCATTGCGGACATTCATCATCGCATGAATGGTATGTTCCCCGACGGTGTACATATGATGCAGTGTTTCCTGCTTTGTCTCCATCATACGGTCAAATTCCGGCAAAAATATCTTCGTAATTCCAAGTTCATAGGCAGTTCTTATCAATTCCGGCCGGTCAGATGTCAGCATCTTCACCAGCTCTACCTGTATCCTCTCCGCACTGATATTTTCGAGTGTCGGTGCAAGAAGCCTCATTCCTTCTTTCGTCTCCTCATCGATCTCAAATCCAAGCTGTGCCGCAAATCTGACGCCTCTTAAAATCCGGAGCGCATCTTCCGAGAAACGTTTCCTGGCATTTCCCACACAGCGGATCATATGCTTTTCCAGATCCTGCATTCCTCCAAAGATATCTACAATCCCATCCTTGTCATTGTATGCCATAGCATTGATCGTAAAGTCTCGTCTGAGCAGGTCTTCTTTCAGATTTCTTGTAAATGTGACTTCTTTCGGATGTCTGCTGTCTTCGTATTTTCCATCGATTCTGTACGTCGTAACTTCGTATCCCTCATGATTCAAAAGTACGGTTATCGTTCCATGCTCAATTCCTGTATCAAATGTTTTGTCAAATAATGCCTTTGTCTCTTCCGGCATTGCTGATGTTGTAATATCCCAGTCGCCCGGTTCTCTTCCGAGGATAGAATCTCTGACACATCCCCCGACTGCGTATGCTTCAAATCCATGCGACTGTAAGGTATGAATGATAAACTGTACATCATCCGGTAATTTTATATTAAAGTTATCCACAAATATCTCCTCCGTCTATCCATGTTATCAACATTCTATATCATACCATATTTTTGCCTGTGTCTGTGGATGAAAATAGACGGTGGATTTTTTAATCCACCGTCCATCTTTATAATCCGTTTATTCTTAATATGATTTACCCCAGTAAGCCATGTGTTTCGCAGGTTTTCCGCAATAAATACATTTATCGGAAATGAATTCTTCATCTTCGATCAGACATCTTGTTGCAGCTCCGCCTGTCTGATATTTTACTTCGCCCTCACATTCCGGATCTCCACACCAGCATGCTTTTACAAATCCACGGTTGGCTTTGAACTTCTCAACATTTCATCCATTGTAGTAGCTGTATCAATGTGGCTGTTCAGGAATTCTTCTGCTCTGTTGTACATATCCTGCTGCTCCTGCTCTAAGATCTCGCGCAGTTTTACTGCGATCTCATCGAGAGATACAACGATCTTTTCACGGTTATCACGACGTACAACAACAACCTGGTTCTTCTCGATATCCTTTGGTCCGATCTCGATACGTGTTGGGATACCAAGGATCTCCTGCTCAGAGAATTTCCATCCTGTACTCTTATCAGAGTCATCGATCTTCACTCTGTATCCTGCTTTTTTCAGTTCGTCAAGCAGTGCATAAGATCTGTCAAGTACACCTTCTTTGTGCTGGGCGATTGGAATGATTCTACATTCAACCGGTGCTACGTGTGGTGGCAGTACCAGTCCGTCATCGTCACCGTGAACCATGATCAGGGCTCCGATACTTCTTGTTGACCATCCCCATGATGTCTCATACGCACTGTGCAGTTCGTTGTTCTTATCTACATATTTGATTCCGAATGCATCCGGGAATCCGTTTCCGAAGAAATGGCTTGTCGCAGACTGAAGTGCTTTTCCGTCATGCATCAGTGCTTCGATCGTGTATGTGTCTTCTGCTCCGGCAAATTTCTCGTGTTCTGCCTTTCTTCCTGCTACGAATGGGATAGCCATTGTCTCTTTATAGCAATCCTTATAAACTTCCCACATCTGGATTGTTCTTTCTTCAGCTTCTTCATATGTTGCATGAAGTGTGTGACCTTCCTGCCATAAGAATTCTCTTGAACGGAGGAATGGTCTTGTTGTCTTCTCCCAACGGAGAACGGAGTTCCACTGGTTCCATACCTTTGGAAGATCTCTGTATGATTTTACAGTCTTTGCCCAGAGGTCACAGAACAATGTCTCTGATGTAGGGCGTACGCATAATCTTTCCTGCAGTCTTTCCATTCCACCATGTGTTACCCATGCAACTTCCGGTGCGAATCCTTCTACGTGATCAGCTTCTTTTCCAGAAGTGATTCCGGAATCAGTACTGGCAGGTATACATTCTCAACTCCTGTTTCTTTAAAACGTCTGTCCAGATCTGACTGTATCAGTTCCCAGATTGCATAACCATTCGGTAAGTAGTTCATGCATCCTTTTACGCTTGAATAATCACAAAGATTTGCTTCACGTACAACGTCTGTGTACCACTGTGCGAAATCTTCGTCACGAGATGTAATGTTTTTGACTAATTTTTCCTTTGCCATGTTTCTCTTCTCCTTTTCAATTTTGGTGGAATCCTTATTCCACGTTATTTTTTGCCGGGAGTTCCGCAACCTGGCACAACGCCGGGCCTTTCGACTCCCCGAAAAAGGGACCGAAAAGCTCGGCGGTACCACCCTAGTTAACTGCGACCCTTTCGCAGCTCTCTTCATTGGCCGTTAACGCCGGCTGACACGCTGCACTTTCATACAGTGGCTCCAGGACCGGTTCCATGTGATGAACAGCAGATATCTCACACCATATGACATCCTCTCTGCAGCTGGATTCCCATGTACTAATTCCCTTCATCGCCATAAAAAATGTTGAATTGTCAATTATTTTAATCCATGAGGTATGTTTTGTCAAGATATTATCCCTGCTTCTGCCAGTACTTTCCCGCTCAATTATGTTTTCCTCTTTTCTCCCACTTCTTGCAGTTTTTTCCCCTCCATGATTTAATAAGTATAACATTTGTTTTAACAAAGGAGAAGTATATGGCTACTTTAAATATATTATATGAAGACCCGCACATTTTAGTCTGTGTCAAGCCACACGGTATCGCAACCCAGAGCAAAAGTATCCGTTACCCGGACATGGTCAGCCTGATCAAAAACCATCTGGCGAAATCCAGTGGTTCCAGGAACCCCGGCTCAGCTGAGCCTTACCTTGCCGTCATCCACAGACTGGATCAACCGGTCGCCGGAATCCTTGTCTTTGCTAAGACTCCGGCTGCTGCAAAAGATCTGAATAAACAATTACAGAATCAGGGATTCGGGAAATATTACCGGGCACTTGTTGCCAATACACCTTCAACAAAAGAAGGAACACTTGAGAATTATATGGTCAAAGATGCCAGAACAAACACTTCCCGTATCTGTTCTGCGAAGGAAAACGGATCAAAAATTGCACGGCTGCATTATGATACAGTTCCTGTTACGGACTGGCTGTTTACCGCACCTGCTGCTTTCCACGGAACTGAACTGGAAATCCATCTGGATACCGGCCGCCATCATCAGATCCGTGTACAACTCGCATCTGTCGGTTGTCCGATTGTTGGAGATACAAAATATAATCAGGAACTTTCTGACACCACGGGCTGGCAGACAATCCGGCTGTGTGCTTATAAACTAGATTTTAAACACCCGATTACACATAAGACTATGCATTTTCAGTTAGCAAATGATCCTGTGTAATTTTTACCGATAAAAAATAACTGTCATAAGACATTTTTAAACAAACTGCTGACAGCTTGTTCTGACACACAACATTCAAAAAAGGAGCAGGAAATTCCTGCTCCTTTTTTCGCCGATACATATACCATCTATGCTTCTGCTGCATCCTCTGCCAGTGCTTCTTCATATTTCTCAAGGATGAAATTCTGAATGCGCTCTCTTGTTCTTGAATTGATCGGATGTGCAATATCTCTATATTCCCCATCCACAGCTTTCTTGCTAGGCATTGCAATAAAGAGTCCCTTCTCTCCTTCAATCACCTTAATGTCATGTACCACAAATTCCTCATCCATGGTAATGGAAACGACAGCTTTCAGCTTGCCCTCCTTTGCTACTTTACGCACGCGTACATCTGTAATCTGCATTTTTCTAGCCCCTTTCTTCTAGCCTTTGCACCATTTTCTCTTAAAGTGCATACCTCTCATTTTTTTCTACGACTACTCTCACACCATTTTCACCAACATAACGTGTATTTGCCCGAATCGTATCTCTGCTTTCCACAATACAATTCTCAATATATACATTATCTCCGAGATAGACATCATTCAAAATAATGGAATTCTTAATAACACAGTTGTTCCCCACGAATGTCTTCTTGAAAAGAATCGAATTCTCGACTGTTCCATTAATAATGCTTCCGCTTGCCACAAGACTGTTCTTAACCATGGATCCCGGATTATACTTTGCCGGCGGCAGATCACTGACCTTGGAATAGATGCTCGGCTGTGTCCGGAAGAAATACTCCCGTACTTCTGGCTTCAGGAAATCCATATTTGTCTGATAATATGCATCCACTGTTGAAATGTTGCTCCAGTAATCTTTTATTTTATAACCGTAGATTTTCTTCAGATTCTTATACCTGATGAGAATATCGGTCACAAAATCATGTCTGTCATCTTCTGCGCAACGTTCGATCAGATCGATCAGCTGGCGTCTTCTGATTACATAGATACCCGTTGATACAATCTGTGACTGTGCCACCATCGGCTTCTCTTCGAATTCTTCAATGCGCATAGAATCATTCATTTTGATTGTTCCGAAACGGCTCGCATCTTCGTTCGGACCAAGTTCTTTACAAACAACTGTAATATCTGCTTTCTTTGCAATATGATATTCCAGCACTTTGTTATAATCCATCTTATATACTGCATCACCTGATGTAATAATAACATAAGGTTCATGACAACGTTTTAAGAAATCCAGATTCTGGTATATCGCATCTGCCGTTCCGCGATACCAGTATCCGTTCTCCGCTGTGATCGTCGGGGTAAATACATAAAGCCCCCCTTGTTTTCTTCCGAAATCCCACCATTTTGAGGAATTCAGATGTTCATTCAGTGAACGTGCATTGTACTGCGTCAGAACTGCCACCTTCTGAATGTGAGAGTTTGACATATTGCTGAGCGCAAAGTCAATTGCTCTGTAGCTTCCTGCGATCGGCATCGCCGCTACTGCTCTCTTATGTGTCAGTTCACGCATCTTGTTGCTGTTACCACCTGCTAAAATAATTCCAACTGCTCTCATGCCTGTCCACCTGCCTTTATCAATGTTTCGCCACTTTCCAGTACTCCATCCGGGTAATCTTCTTTGGATGTTACGCCACTGACAGCAGTATTCTTTCCAATCTGTACGCCATCCGGTATCACGGATTTTTCACCCACAGCAACCAGTCCAAAGGAATAGATCGCCGGTTTTAATTTGTTCGGCACATCGCTTCCGATACCAAATGTAACATTATCTCCGACAACACAATTTTCAGCAATGATCGCCTTATCTACCACGCAATTCTTTCCAATTCTGGCGTCTTTCATAATAATAGAATCCTTGATAACAGAACCTTCTCCTATAATAACGCCGGATCCTATAATACTGTTATGTACCTCTCCATACACTTCTGCCCCGTTACAGATAATGCTTCTTTCTATCACAGACTGTGCGGAAATATACTGTGGCGGCAGGATCTCACTGTTGGTATATATCTTCCAGAATTCTTCATACAAATTAAATTCCGGAATAATATCGATCAGTTCCATATTGGCCTCCCAATATGATCCCAATGTTCCTACATCTTTCCAATATCCGTTATATTCATATGCAAATAATCTCTCGCCTTTATTGTGACAATACGGAATGATATGTTTTCCAAAATCACATCCAGGCTCGTCCTTCAATGTCTCAAGCGCTTCCTTCAACGCTTTCCATGAGAAAATGTAAATTCCCATGGATGCCAGATTACTCTTCGGCTCTGCCGGCTTTTCCTGGAACTCCTGAATTCTTCCATCCTCGTCTGCGATAACGATTCCAAAACGGCTCGCCTCTTCCATCGGTACAGGCATTGCCGCAATCGTTACATCGGCATTATGTGCCTTATGATAATCCAGCATCACCTCATAATCCATCTTATAAATATGATCTCCCGATAAGATCAGAACATAATCCGGATCAAACTGCTCCATATAATCCAGGTTCTGATAGATCGCATTCGCAGTTCCGGAGTACCATTCACTGCTTCCACTTCTCTCATATGGCGGAAGCACTGTTACGCCTCCGTAATTCCTGTCAAGATCCCATGGAATACCAATCCCTATATGTGCATTCAACCTTAATGGCTGGTACTGTGTCAATACACCTACCGTATCGATTCCCGAATTAATGCAGTTGCTGAGCGGAAAGTCAATAATGCGGTACTTACCACCAAATGCAACGGCCGGCTTTGCAACTTTTGCTGTGAGAACTCCAAGTCTGCTGCCTTGTCCTCCTGCCAGCAACATTGCTATCATTTCCTTTTTCCTCATGTCATCACCCCTTCTCAGTAGTCTTGCTTTTTTTATTATATCATACTTCCTCCCATGTTGCTAACAATTTTTACAATTTTTCAAACATTTCCGCAATCTTTTTGTTGAATTATTACAAAACTTACGGGTTGGATTTTTTTTGATATATGTTTATAATAATATGAAGAGCATGTAGTTTTTATGATGATATTTTTACCAAAATGAACATAAAGGATGGTATATTATGTATAAAATTAATTTTGAAACCCCTATACACGTACACTTTATCGGAATCGGCGGAATCAGCATGAGCGGTCTTGCAGAGATTCTTTTAAAAGAAGGCTTCACTATTTCCGGATCCGATAATAAAGAATCTGCCTTACAGATCACCTTGAGCAGATGGGTGCAAAAGTATTCTACGGACAGAAAGCTTCTAATATCATTCCCGGTATTGATGTAGTTGTATACACAGCAGCTATCCATCCGGATAACGAAGAATATGCCGAAGCAGTAAGACAGAAGCTTCCTATGTTGACCCGTGCGGAATTACTCGGACAGTTGATGACAAACTATGATATGCCGATCGCAATCTCAGGTACTCACGGAAAGACAACCACAACTTCGATGCTTTCACACATTCTTCTCGCCGGAGAATTGGACCCTACGATCTCCGTAGGCGGAATCCTGAAAGCCATCGGCGGAAATATCCGTGTGGGCGACTCTGAATACTTTGTTACCGAAGCATGCGAATACACGAACAGTTTCCTGCATTTCTTCCCGAAGATCGGTGTGATCCTGAATATTGACGAAGATCATCTGGATTTCTTCAAAGATCTGGCTGATATCCGTAATTCCTTCCATCGTTTCGCTAAATTACTTCCGAAGGCGGAACCCTGGTCATCAATGATAATATTCCTGATCTGGAAGAGATCACTGCAGACCTTGACTGCCGTGTGATCCGTTACGGCAACGACAGCTCCCTTGACTACAGTGCAACCAACATTCTCCACGACAAGAAGGGTGAAGCTTCCTTTGACCTGATAAAATCCGGGGAATTTATCGACCGAATCTCCTTATCTGTCAACGGAGACCACAATGTATCCAATGCATTGTCTGCAATCGCAGTTGCTGATCTTCTCGGAGTTCCTTTCAGCAAGATCAAAGAAGGTCTGAAGTCCTTCCACGGCACTGACCGTCGTTTTGAATACAAAGGTGAAGTCAACGGATTTACGATCATCGATGATTATGCACACCATCCGACAGAGATCAACGCTACGTTAACAGCGGCAAAGGAATATCCGCACAAAGAAGTCTGGTGTATCTTCCAGCCGCATACTTATACACGTACCAAAGCGTTATTCCCTGAGTTCGTAGATGCCCTGACACATGCCGACCATGTGATCCTCGCAGACATCTATGCAGCCCGTGAGACAGATACTCTAGGCATGTCCTCTGAGATGATCGCAGAAGAATTAAAGAAAAAAAGGATGCGATGCTTACTATTTCCCAAGCTTCGAAGAGATTGAATCTTTCTGTCTGGACAGATGCCAGAAAGGGGATGTGTTGATAACTATGGGAGCTGGAAACGTTGTAAACATTGGGGAAAACCTGCTTAACCGCTAGTTATCCACATTATCCACACAATTTTATCCACAAAAAAGTCGGATTTCGGCTCAAAAATTTCTTTTTTCCCCGGCTTCCCGGTGCTATAATGTGTCTACAATGAAACGAACGATACAAAGGTTCCGGGGAGGACGGGGAATTATTATGAAGGAATTAAAACTCACAAAATATGTACAGACGAATGCAACTGTACTGGATAATGAATTTATTGACCATTATATGGTCAGAGCGAATGGAGAGTATGTCAAAGTATATCTCCTGCTTCTCCGTCATATGAATCAGTCCTCCGGATATCTTTCTGTCTCCGAACTGGCTGATCTTCTTGAATGCACCGAGAAAGATATCCTTCGTGCATTGAGATACTGGAAAAGCGAAGGACTGCTCGATTATCTGGATGACACTCCGGATGATCCCTCACCAAAGAGCACGGCTCCTTCACCGGCAGCCTCTTCTGGATTACACGATGTGCAGTCCGGCTATATGACATCTTCCATACCTGCAGACTCTGTCTCTGACTCTGCAGCTTTGGCGTCTACAACGAACATCCAGCAGTACCGCAGCCGCAAAGAACGTGCAGAGTTCAAAGAATTACTGTTCGTAGCAGAGCAGTACCTCGGAAAGACACTTTCCGCTACTGATATTGACCAGATTACTTATTTTTATGATACACTGAATATGTCAGCTGAACTTATTGAATATCTGATTGAATATTGTGTCGAGAATGGTCACAAGAGTATGCATTATATTAATAAGGTGGCCTTATCGTGGCATGAAGAAAACATAACAACTGTGAACCTTGCCAAGACAAGTTCATTTCTCTATAATAAAAACTGTTATTGTGTCCTGAATGCATATGGTATCAAAGGACGTGGTCCTGCTGCCTCCGAGATTGCCTATATCCGCAAGTGGTCAGAAGAATATGGATTCGCTTTGGAAGTCATCCTTGAAGCCTGCGACCGCACGATGAATTCCATTCATCAGCCAAGCTTTGATTACACCGATTCCATTCTGAAGCGCTGGAAGGACAAGAACGTCCGTCAGTTGAAAGATATCGATGCGGTTGATGCTGACTACCGCAAAGAGAAAGAACGTGCAAAAGAACTGGCAAAAGAACGCAAAAGACAACAGCAGACTCAGAAACCTGTAAACAGCCAGAATAATAAGTTCAATAACTTCGATGGCCGTTCCTATGATATGAACGATCTGGAACGCCGTCTGGTTCAACAATAAATTATACATATCAGATTTTATTATATGAATGCAAGAGAGCCTGTCCCTGACAGTTTTTCTTGCATACTTAGGTATAAAGGAGTTTCCATTACATGGCACTTTCCAATTCTCAGTACGATCACTTAATGCGTACTTATGAACAAAAACAACTGGATAATGAATTTCAGCTCAGAAAGCGCTATGAGAAGGCATACGCTCTCATTCCTGAATTAGAGGAAATGGATCATTCCATCTCCTCTTTAAGTGTGAAAAAGGCAAGGCTGCTTTTGGACGGAGACCAGACTGCTTTATCTTCATTAAATCAGAGATCGAAGAACTCTCTGCCCGAAAACCTGCACTGTTAAAATCACACGGTCTGCCTGCCAATTATTTGGAAATGCATTACCAGTGTCCTGACTGTAAGGATACCGGTTATATTGGCACACACAAATGTCACTGTTTCAAAAAAGCGATTGTAGACTATTTATACACACAATCCAATCTCAAAGATATCCTTGACAAAGAGAACTTTTCAACCTGTTCTCTGACCTATTATTCCAGAAATCATATCGATCCTCTTACCGGACGGTCTTCTCTGGAATCCATGGAAACCGCATTAAATGTCTGTCACAACTTCGTAGATACATTCTCTGAAGAATTTCATAACATACTATTGTATGGAGATACCGGTGTGGGAAAGACTTTTCTTTCCCACTGCATTGCAAAGGAGTTAATGGATTCAGCTTATTCCGTTATCTACTTTACAGCAGCCGGACTTTTTGATATCCTTGCAGAGAACACATTTGGGAAACGGCAGAACAAGGATTCTGATGTATTCGAACATATCTACGACTGTGACTTACTGATCATTGATGATCTGGGAACAGAACTGCCGAATTCATTCACTGTATCCCAGCTGTTCATTTGTCTGAATGAACGTATATTGAGACAGAAATCAACTATAATATCTACCAACCTTGCATTGGATGATATAAAAACTATTTACTCGGAACGGACATTTTCACGCATCAGCAGTAATTACACCATTCTGCGTATTACCGGTGATGATATCCGTATCCAAAAAAAATTATTAAACCTGGGAGGTACTAATGATGTTACGCCGTAACGATCGTAATCTTGAGAATATACCGGTAGGAGCACTTGGACTGATTGCTCTTGACGGTTGTACAGAGATGGGAGCAAAGGTTAATGACTATCTCGTAAAATGGAGAAAGGAAGATGGACATGTTCATAAGAACGATGTTGCTTTCACAGGCTATGAGAAAGACACATACTTAATTGATGCAAAAGTTCCACGTTTTGGTTCTGGTGAAGCCAAGGGTATCATCAACGAATCTGTTCGTGGTAAAGACCTTTATCTTATGGTCGATGTATGTAACTATAGCCTGACATATTCACTGACAGGAAATGTAAATCATATGTCCCCTGACGATCATTTTCAGAACTTGAAACGTATTATTGCTGCAGTAGGTGGAAAAGGACGTCGTATCAACGTCATTATGCCATTCTTATATGAAAGCCGTCAGCACAAGAGAGGCAGCCGTGAATCTCTGGACTGTGCACTTGCTCTTCAGGAGCTTGTCCGCATGGGTGTTGACAACATTATTACTTTTGATGCACACGATCCTCGTGTACAGAATGCGATTCCATTAAATGGATTCGAGACAATCCGTCCGACTTACCAGTTCATCAAAGGTCTTCTCCGTACATTCAAAGACCTTCAGATCGACAGCGAACACATGATGGCGATCAGCCGGATGAAGGTGCTACAGGACGTGCAATCTATCTTGCCAATGTACTTAATCTTGATATGGGTATGTTCTACAAACGTCGTGACTTCTCGCGTGTGGTAGACGGACGTAACCCAATCGTTGCCCATGAGTTCCTCGGATCGTCCGTAGAAGGAAAAGATGTAATCATTCTGGATGATATGATTTCTTCCGGTGACAGTATGTTAGATGTTGCCCGCCAGTTAAAACAGCGCAAGGCAAAACGTATCTTCTGTGCCGCTACATTCGGTCTGTTCACAAACGGACTGGAGAAATTTGACCAGGCATATAAAGAAGGTATCCTGGATGCTGTTCTGACTACCAACTTAATCTATCAGACACCGGAACTTCTGGAACGTCCATATTATATCAACTGTGACATGAGCAAATATATCGCACTTGTTATTGATACACTGAACCATGACGGTTCTATCAGCAGCATCCTGAATCCGATTGAAAGAATTCAGAATGTTGTTACTAAATATAAAACGGCGAAGAAGTTTAAGATTCTAAAAATGCTGCCTGGAATTCCCGGACTAGCATTTTTATTTTCTATCTTACTTCAATTCAACACGTTATAGTTCTATTTTATGATAAGCAATTCCCGCTTCCTTCATCACCTGTTCTTCTCTCTTCTGACAGGTAAACAACAACACCTGTTTCTTATGTGCTTTCAGCACTTAAGTGTCTGCAGCATTCTCTCTTCATCGTAATATGCGAACACATCATCCAGAATCACTGGCATCTCTTCTTCGCACAACAGTTCTCCGACCGCCATACGCAATGCCAGATAGATCTGTTCTACTGTTCCCCGGCTTACCTGTTCAATCTCCACCAGTTTTTCGTCTGTCACAAGCGATACATGAAGTTTTTCATCTGTGACGAGCTTTGTATATTTTCCCCCGGTGATCTCACGGATGATCGCAGAAGCCTTCTCATTCAGATCTCTTTTCAAATATCCGCGCATTGCTCCTGACAGCTGCTCCAGATGCTCTGCTGCCATCTGAACTGCCTGGCGTTTCATTTCGTATTCTCGGGATTGTTCATTGATCTCATCCAATTCTGCCAGCTGCTCTCCAAGATTATCATACTGAATTGTTTTTTCTTTCAGTTCTTCTGTAATATGGGCCTTTTCCCACCGTAACTTTTCGATCGGAACCTTTTCTTCTTCCTGTGTGATCTCTTCCAAAATGATCTCCGGTTCCGTCTTTACCTGTTTCTTTCCGACTTTCATCCGGTTCCATACATACAGGCCAAATGCAAGGAACAGTACAATCGCCACCAGATAATTCCATGGTCTCGAAAGTATGATCACTGCAGTCACAATAACCAGTGCGAATATCAGTATCTCCATCGGATGGATCCTCCATTTTTCCGGACGTATCTCATCCATGACACCTTTTCCATGTTCTCCTTCCAGCTGCCGTTCTTTCCGTTTTTCTTCCTCTTTTCCGGCTCTGTACTCCAGTTCTTCCTCCACCCGTCGAGTTCCTCCTCCAGATGATGAACATCACGCCAGATAAATGAGACTTCCTGTTCCAGTTTTTCACGCTTCTGCTGCTTTCTGGACATCTCCATGCGAATCTCATTTTCCAGAACCTTCTTCCTGCCTTTCAGTTGTTCCAACGCCCCATTCAGATCGATCTCTCCATTGCCTGAAGTATAATAATTTGTCGCGTAATTTTTCAATTCCATCGCCATACTTTCGCCCATCTGTGCATTTCTCTGGCTCATGGAAACCGTATTCTCATAACGGTCAACATTCATCTCTCCAAGCAGCATCCGCAGATCCCCGTCCTCTACAGAAAGGACCTCTCCATCCTCTATACAGACAAGCTCTGCCTTTTTGGAATATTTATCAAAATTTCTTTCAATACGGAAATGTTTCCCTCCGCTTGCAAATTTCAATGTTCCGGAATAATAATTAGGATTGTCCCACGGTTCATAGATGCTGAATGTATCATTCTGCGCTGCTCTTCCTCTTCCCCGTTCGATTCCGAAGAGCATCCCTTTGATAAAGGTATGGATCGTAGATTTTCCTGATTCATTTTCCCCATGGATCAGATTGATTCCTTCTTCCAGATTGATCTGCCGGTCATGAAATTTTCCAAAGTTTTTTAACAATAATTCATTAATCTGCATTTTTCGGTTCTAGCCTCTTCTTGTCTCCATCAACGCCCGTACTCCCTCACAGAGTGCCTGATACTCCAGGCTGTCTGCCGGATACCCCTCCAGGCTTTCAATGTATTGCCCAAGAATATTTCCTTTATTTTCATTTTTTAATTTTGTAAAATCATACGCCGGCTTTGTATGATCCGTAATCTCCACTACATTACCATAGGGATCCATATGATCCAACTCATACCAGATATCCGGATCACGATATCCGGTTAATGTGATCTTATACATATGCTGCATTCCCTGCTCTGCGATCATATCTGTAATTTTCTGCCTCAGTACATGACCGGTTACAGATTTATCCACCTTTACCTCGCAGTTTCTGTATTCCCGCAACGCATGTGGTACAAACCGGATCTGACAGCCTTTTCCGGTAATTCTTCCCTCGATATAGCCATGCCTCCCGATATCTCCTGTATCCGTCGGTTCCAGCGAACCGCATACGCCATCCTGTTTTCCACCAACAGCTGTGGTTTATGAATATGACCGAATGCCACATAATCATAGCCAAGTGTCATAATCTGATTGCTCTTGATCGGAATATGTTTCTCATCACCACCGTGCGCAAGCAATATCTCATATTTCTGCCGTCCTTCCGGGACTGCATGATCATAGACCGGATCATGGATTTCTCTGGAATGATAACTGCATCCATAGACAGCCGTCTGGATTCGGTCAAGTTCCACACAATCGATCTCCTGCGAACAGATCATATGCACGTGCGATGCCCAGGAAAATGTCCTGTAATAAGAATTTTTCTTAATATAGTCATGATTGCCGGCAATCATGACCACCTCCGTATGTTCCAGCATCTCCAGTATGGAATTCATTTCTTTTAATTCTCTTAACAGGGGTTGTCTGTGAAACAGATCTCCGGCAATCAGCAACAGATCTGTCTTCTTCTGGTTACAGATTGTTATGATATCCCGAAAGCTGTCCCAAAGTTCCTGTTCTCTATTTTGACTGTAGGCGTTTCCCGCGTCCGGTTTTGCCCCTAAATGCAAGTCTGCGATGTGTATGAACTTCATCCTTGCTTCCTTCTTTCTGTTCTGTCTTTTCCTTCGATGGCAATGTCACGACAAACTGCGTCTGATTGTCATCACTTTTGCCAGAATTCTGCCCCCATGCAGCTCCACGATCTGTTTGGCGATTGCAAGTCCGAGACCTGCGCCGCCGGTTCCCGTTGATCTGGAACCATCCACACGGTAGAATTTTTCGAATATTGTCTGAAGCATATCACCCGGAATCTTATCTCCTGCATTGGTAAATGTGATCTCGATATCCCCGTCCTTTATCTTTGCTTCAATCCGGATCTCCGTATTTGCATAGCAGTAAGCAATTGCATTTCTTAAGATATTATCAAATACTCTTGCGAGCTTGTCCGGATCTCCGTAGATCATCAGATCTTCTTCTACATCCACTTCACAGGTCAGTTTCTTCTCCTGCAGAACTCCGTACAGCTCGTCTGCCAGCTGTTCCAGCATCATCGTGAGATCAATCTCTACCGGTTCCAATTCAATGTTCTGAAGATTATATCTGGTGATGTCAAAGAATTCGTTGATCAGTTCACCCAGCCGGATGGATTTTTCCAGGGCAATATGTGTATATGCTTCTCGTTCTTCTTCCGGCATGTCCGGATGATCTTCCAGCATCGTAAGATATGCCACAATGGAAGTCAGAGGTGTCTTCAGATCATGTGCCAGAAAAAGTACCAGGTCATTTTTCTTCTTTTCACCTTCCGTTGCTTCCAGCTCCTGCCGTTTCAATGTCGCTTTGATCTCATTTAACCGGATCTCGATAGGCTTTAATTCTGTAATCAGGTGGATGGGATCTGTTGATTCCGAGATGATATTTTCAATTCCGTGATCGATCTGATCCAGATATTTAGTCATCTGGGAAAGTGCCACATAAAAGAAAAGCGCAAAAAGGATCAGATAACCAACGATCATATAGAATGTCTTGTTATCTCCGACCAGTTTCCAATAGAGGTGGATCGCCGTCTTTTCATTTACATTCAGAAACACCAGAGCATCTACAAAAAACCTGGCAAAACTGTCATTATAAATTCCATCGATCACAAATTTGAGCAGTACCCCTCCTACCAAAACGGTAAGTGCTGTAACCAGCACTGTCTGCAGGAGGATACTGAATTTCAATTTCCGATAATTATTCTTCAACCTTATAGCCCACTCCCCACACAGTCTTGATAAAATCAGACTTGCCTGTCGGTGCACTCATCTTCTCGCGGAGATGACGGATATGCACCATCACCGTGTTGTTACTGTTCTTATAGTATTTCTCATGCCATACTTTCTCAAATAACTCTTCCGAGCTTATGACCTTTCCCCGGTTCTCACATAGAAGCCAAAGGGATGTCAAATTCTATCGGAGTCAGTGTCAGCGGCACTTCATTGTATACACATTCATGAGACGTACGGTTCAAAAGTAATCCTCCGAAGTCAGCACATCGCCTTCTTCCTTGGTTCCTTCGTTGTATTGTGTATATCTGCGAAGCTGTGCTTTCACTCTCGCAACTAATTCCAGTGGATTGAACGGCTTCGGAATGTAATCATCTGCTCCCAGCGTAAGTCCTGTGATCTTGTCCATGTACTCCGTCTTCGCCGTCAGCATGATCACCGGGAATGTATACTTCTGCCTGATCTGCTTCAGTATCTGGAAACCGTCAATATCCGGAAGCATGATATCCAGAATCGCGAGGTCGATCTTCATATTATTGATACAATCCAGTGCATCCTGGCCGTTATAAAATTTGAATACTTTGTACTGATCATTCTGAAGGTAAAGCTCTACTACATCAGCGATTTCCTTTTCATCGTCTACTACTAATATATTCATACTGCCCTCGATTCTATACAGGACGAGATTTCCAAAAATCCCCCGTCCCCATATATATTTTTAATATAAGTTTTTCAAGTGTCGTTATCCACCATTACAGTTCGCAGTTATTGACAGTTCTTGGGAACGGAATCACGTCACGGATATTACCCATTCCTGTCAGGTACATTACGCATCTCTCAAATCCAAGTCCGAAACCTGCATGTCTTGTAGAACCGTATTTACGAAGATCCATGTAGAACTTATAGTCTTCTTCCTTCAGTCCCAGTTCGTCCATTCTTGATTTCAGCTTATCGTAGTCATCCTCTCTCTGGCTTCCTCCGATAATCTCACCGATTCCCGGCACCAGACAGTCTACTGCCGCAACCGTCTTGCCGTCATCATTCAGCTTCATATAGAATGCTTTGATCTCCTTCGGATAGTCCGTCACAAACACCGGACGTTTGAAGACTTCTTCTGTCAGATATCTTTCGTGCTCTGTCTGAAGATCTGTTCCCCATGTTACTTTGTATTCGAATTTATCGTTGTGTTTTTCAAGAAGTTCAACGGCCTCTGTATATGTCACTCTCGCGAAATCAGAAGATACTACATTGTGCAGTCTCTCCAGAAGTCCCTTATCCACAAATGAATTGAAGAAATTCATCTCTTCCGGTGCATTCTCCAGTACATAATTGATGACATATTTTAACATTGCTTCTGCAACAAACATATTGTCGTCCAGATCTGCAAATGCCATCTCAGTCGATCATCCAGAACTCTGCCGCATGACGTGTTGTATAGAGTTTTCTGCACGGAATGTCGGTCCGAATGTGTAAATGTTACGGAATGCCTGTGCATAAGTCTCTCCATTCAGCTGTCCGCTTACGGTAAGGCTTGTCTCTTTTCCGAAGAAATCTTTGGAATAATCTACGCTTCCGTCTTCATTCTTCGGTACATTATTCAGATCCATAGTCGTTACCTGGAACATCTCTCCCGCACCCTCACAATCACTTCCTGTGATCAGTGGTGTATGCACATATACGAATCCTCTCTCCTGGAAGAACTTGTGAATCGCATATGCCGTCAGAGAACGTACACGGAATACTGCCTGGAACGTATTCGTTCTAGGTCTTAAATGTGCGATCGTTCTCAGATATTCAAAACTGTGGCGCTTCTTCTGAAGCGGATAATCCGGTGCAGATGCTCCTTCAACTTCTACGGTATCTGCCTGAATCTCAAATGGCTGCTTTGCCTGCGGTGTTGCTACCAGCGTACCTGTAACGATCACTGCTGCCCCGACATTTAACTTGGAAATCTCTGCAAAGTTATCCATCTTGTCATGGTATACAACCTGTAAAGGCTCAAAGAAGGTTCCGTCATTTACTACGATAAATCCGAATGCTTTGGATCCACGGATACTTCTTACCCATCCTCCGATTGTTACTTTCTGATCCATGTATGAATCTCTGTTTTTATACAATTCTCTGATTGTTGTCAATTCCATACCAATGTTTCTCCTTTTTAAAAACTCACATATATTTCTATTATACCATATCCCCCTGGTTTATGTTATACTATATTTACTGAATTTAAAAAGTTAGGAGATTATCATATGAAGAACTTACTAGTTGCACAGTCCGGCGGACCAACTTCTGCAATCAACGCAACCCTTGCCGGAGTAGTTGAGAACGCACTTTCCAGCCCATCCGTAGATAGGATTTACGGATCGATCAACGGAATCCAGGGAGTGCTGACTGAGAACCTGATAGATCTGAAAACTAAACTTACAAATGTATCCGAACTGGATCTTCTTTGTCAGACCCCTGCTTCTGCACTCGCTCCTGCCGTGTGAAATTAAAAGATCCCGCTGTATGTGCAGATGAATATGAGACCATTATCTCTGTTCTTAGAAAATACAATATTGACTGTTTCATCTACATCGGCGGAAATGATTCCATGGATACAGTGGACAAGCTTTCCAAATATCTGAACGATAAAGGAATCACTGATATCGCTGTCGTCGGTGCCCCTAAGACCATCGATAATGATCTCTGCGGAACGGATCACTGTCCTGGTTTTGGTTCTGCCGCAAAATATATCGGAACTACATTTGCCGAACTGGAACGCGACTGCCACGTATACGCAGCCAAGGCAGTAACTATCGTAGAATCATGGGACGTGATGCCGGATGGCTGACTGCCGCTTCCTGTCTTGCCCGTGCAATGGTGTGAAAGGACCTGACTTCATCTATCTCTGCGAAGTACCATTCAGCATGGATACATTCTTAAAAGATGTAAAAGCAAAACTGGAAGAACAGGATGCCGTAATCATCGGCTGTCAGCGAAGGCGTGAAGAATAAAGACGGCCGTTACATTTCCGAAGAAGTACAGAGCTCTGCTATAGATTCCTTTGGTCACAGCTATATCGCCGGTGCCGCAAAGGTTCTTGAAGACGTGGTCAGAAATGAGATCGGATGCAAGGTACGTTCGATCGAGCTGAACCTGATGCAGCGCTGCGCTGCGCATCTTGCAAGTGCTACCGACATCCAGGAATCCAGAATGCTCGGAAAGACCGCCTGCCAGTATGCGCTCGAGGTGCAACCGGTATGATGGCTGCTGTGATCCGTACTTCTGATAAGCCTTATGCTACAGAATTCAAGGCACTCCCTGTATGCGACATTGCCAATGCGATCAAGAGTGTGCCTGCGGATTATATCAATGATGCGGGAAATGATGTGACGGAAAAGATGGTGGATTACCTGACGCCGTTGATTCAGGGGGAAATGAATACGGTGTATGAGAACGGGATTCCGAAGTATATTTATTTGTATTAAATTGAGATTTAATTCAGGAAGGCTGTGGATACCCGAACCGGAATAAAGCTTGAAAAGGCGTTTCCTAGCTCAGGTTCCATCGGCGGGTCAAATTCTAAAGGGGTAAATTCTGCTAAAAGCAGGCTTCAAATTGAAACTC
>ENA-OQLB01000541-OQLB01000541.1-human-gut-metagenome-genome-assembly--contig:-NODE-541-length-20863-cov-2.378376_pt1 | contig 20863 bp, 30 predicted proteins | sample MGYA00242656_ERZ504813 | MGnify/ENA primary metagenome ERZ504813 (study PRJEB26092, sample SAMD00036388) | human gut metagenome | host: Homo sapiens | study: EMG produced TPA metagenomics assembly of... | reverse complement strand
CCTCTCTGGCATCCTTCGTCGGCACTGCCCTGATGGCTCTGCTCGGCCAACTACCCCTTCCGCGCGTGGCTCCCGGCATGGGCCTGAACGCCTACTTTGCCTATACCGTCGTCCTCACGATGGGCTACAGCTGGCAGCTGGCCCTGATGGCCGTCTTTGTCGAGGGCATCATCTTCATCGTGCTGAGCCTGACCAGCGTCCGTGAGGGCATCTTCAACGCCATCCCCATGACCCTCAAGAGCGCAGTCAGCGTGGGCATCGGCCTCTTCGTTGCCTTTGTCGGCCTGCAGAACGCAAAGCTCATCGTCAACAGCGACTCCACCCTCGTCACCTACCAGCACTTCAAGGGTGAGACCTTCTCCTCTGTGGGCGTGGGCGCCATCCTCGCACTGCTGGGCGTGGCCATCACCGCCATCCTGCTGGTGAAGAAGGTCAAGGGCGGCATCCTCTACGGCATCCTCATCACCTGGGTGCTGGGCATCGTCTGCGAGCTGACCGGCATCTATGTGCCGAACCCCGACGCCGGTATGTACACCGTCATCCCCACCAGCTTCGTCAGCTTCGACTTCTCCGCTCTGGGCAAGACCTTTGGTCAGGTGTTCAAGACCGATTTCTCCGGCGTGGGCATCCTGAACTTCTTCGCTGTCATGTTCTCCTTCCTCTTCGTTGACCTGTTCGACACCCTTGGCACCCTCATCGGTGTTGCTTCCAAGGCCGATATGCTGGACGAGGAGGGCAAGCTGCCCCGCATCAAGGGCGCTCTGATGGCCGACTCCATCGCCACCTGCGCCGGCGCTGTGCTGGGTACTTCCACCACCACCACCTTCGTCGAGAGCGCTTCCGGCGTCACCGAGGGCGGCCGCACCGGCCTGACCTCCATGACCACCGGTATCCTCTTCCTGCTGGCCGTGGTATTCAGCCCCCTGTTCCTGACCATTCCTTCCTTTGCAACGGCTCCGGCCCTCATCATCGTGGGCTTCTATATGATGGGTTCTGCCATCAAAATCGACTTCTCCGACCCCAGCGAGGGCATTCCCGCCTTCCTGACCATCCTGCGATGCCCACTGCCTACAGCATCTCTGAGGCATCGCCATCGGCGTCATCTCCTGGACCATTGTCAATGTGCTCACCGGCAAGGCCAAGGAGAAGAAGATCAGCCCCTCATGTATGTGCTGACCATTCTCTTCATCCTGAAGTACGTCCTGCTGTAAGCACCTGCTCTGAACCCGGGACCATCCCCAAAAACAAAACCAGAGCCTCCTGCCTTGTGCGGAGGCTCTGGTTTTTTGTTGTCTGCTGCAGGGGGGGCGGCTGCGGGGGCTCAGCCGCCGAACAGCCCGAAAAAGCTGGTATGGGTGAAGCCCAGCACCAGAAACAGGACGATGAGGGCGAACAGCACCCCGATGATGATGTCCATCTGGTGGACCGTCAGCGGGAATTTATCGTAGAGCTTCTCTTTCGGGTTGACGAAATCGGGGTCATTGTTGTTGAGGAGCGTTTTGCGGCCCTTCGGAGCCTCTGCACGGGCTGCTTCGAGTTTGGCCTGTTCCTGTTCCAGTTGAGCTTCACGAGCTGCCAGAGCGGCTTCCCGCCGGGCCAGCTCCGCCTCGCGGGCGGTTTGTTCTTTTTCGGTCATAGTGTTTCTCCTGCCTTTAGATGAAGTTTTCCTTTTCGGGAAGGCTCTCCCCTTGGGAGAGCTGGCGCGTGAGCGCCTGAGAGGCAAGCTCAGTGCGACAGAGTCTCCCTACAGCGATACACTGGCTCCTTGTCAAAACCATGTTATCGCCATGCTTATGTTTCTCTGGCAGCATCCTTGCCCTCTCAGTCTCACTTCGTTCGCCAGCTCCCCCAAAGGGGGAGCCTCTGGCGTGTCGGTCAGGCTTCCACTGGACGAGCAAAGCACGATGTCTCGGAAACGGTAGTGCTCCGCTATCTGGATTCACAGCAGATCGACAAAATAGATTTGTCCAGAAGTATCTGCCCTCTGTGGCAAGGCCCTCCCTTTTGCGTCATATCGGACCTTCAGCGGTCAACTCAAAGTTTCCCGGCTTGCCAATGGCTCTCCCTCTGGGAGAGCTGTCTGCGAAGCAGACTGAGAGGGCTACTCTTATTATAACAAAGTGGGCCGCCCACTGCAACGAGTGGACGGCCCGATAGGCGCTCTCTTAGGGAAATTACTTCTTTGCGAGGTACTTGCGAATATCGATCGCAACAGCCACGATGATGACAAGGCCCTGCACGATGTAAGTGTAAGAAGAGTTGACGTTCATGAACTGCAGAGCGACCTTCATCAGCTCGAAGACCAGCACGCCGACGAGGACGCCGGGGACAGTGCCGACACCGCCGGTGGTGGAGACGCCGCCGATGGTAGAAGCTGCGATGGCGTCCAGCTCATAGCCCATTGCAGTGTTGACGGATGCGCCGCCGGACTTTGCAGCCAGCAGGCAGCCGGCCAGACCGAACATGCAGGAGGCCAGGATGTAGATGCGGATCTTGGTGGCGTAAACGTTGACGCCGGCCACCTCAGCAGCAGCCTCGTTGCCGCCGATGGCGTACATGTACTTGCCGTGACGGGTCTTGTTGTACAGGAACCAGAAGCAGCCAGCCACGATGAGGGCGATGATGATCAGCAAAGGGATACCGAGGATGGTATCAGAAGCCAGAGAGGTGAAGTTCTTGTTCAGGGAGCCGATGGGGGTACCGCCGGTGTAGACCAGGCAGATACCGTAGACCACCTGCTGCATGCCCAGGGTAGCGATGAAGGGCTGGACCTTCAGGTAGCTGACCACGAGGCCGTTGCACAGACCCACGATGGCGCAGATAGCGACGACGAGGATGAAGACGATGGGGGTGGGCAGAGTGGGCATATTGGGGTAGAACTTGCCGGCAGCGCCCTCGGTCTGCGCAAAGATGCAGGCCAGGCAGGCAGCGAAACCAGCCAGACGGCCTGCGGACAGGTCGTTACCGGTGGTGATCAGACAGCCGGAGATGCCCAGAGCGATGATGTAGCGGATAGAGACGTTCTTGAACAGGTTGATGATATTGGCCAGTGCGAAGAAGTTGGGGTGGATGATGCCGACGATGAGGGACACGGCCAGCATCAGGACGATGATGGCGTTGTTGCCCAGCCACTTCTTTACAGACTTGCCCGTTACTTTCTTGGTAGCTTCCACGATAGACAGCCTCCTTGTTTACTGATTGGCCGCCGCCGCTTCGGGCGCGGTCTCGAACTGGGTCGCCAGAGCCATGATGTTCTCCTGCGTAGCATCCTTGCCGTCGATGAAACCGGTGATGCGGCCATCGCACATGACCATGACGCGGTTGGACATACCGATGATCTCGCTCATTTCGGAGGAGATCATGATGATGCTCTTGCCCTGCTTGGCCAGGTCGGCGATGATGCAGTAGATCTCATATTTTGCGCCGACGTCGATGCTCGGGTGGGCTCGTCCAGAATGAGGACATCGGGGTTGTTGGCCAGCCAGCGGGCGATCAGCACCTTCTGCTGGTTGCCGCCGGAAAGGCTCTTGATCGCCGTTTTGGGGCTGGGGACCTTGATGGCCATCTTCTCTTTGTTGGTGGCCACCAGATCAAGGATCTTCTTGTCGTCCAGCATGATGGGGCCCTTGCGCAGGGCGTCCAGAGAGGCGATGGAGATGTTATCGGCCACGCTCAGCACGCCCATGATGCCGGTGGCGCGGCGGTCCTCGGTCAGCAGAGCCACGCTGTGCTGGATGGCGTCGCGGGGCTGCTTGATGGCGACTTCCTGACCCTTGATCCACACCTTACCGGCGGTGTGAGCGCGCAGGCCGAAAATGCCTTCCATCAGCTCCGTGCGCTGTGCGCCCACCAGGCCGGCCACGCCCAGGATCTCGCCCTTCTTCAGCTCGAAGCTGCAGTGGCGGAAAGAGCGCGGATGGATGGAGGTGAAGTCTTCCACCTTCATCATGATCTCGTCGGAGGGGTGGTTCTCCAGCGGGGGATAGAGGTTGGACAGCTCGCGGCCGACCATCTTGGCGATGATCTGCTCTTTGGTCATGTTGCGACGTCCCACTTGCCGATATAATGGCCGTCACGCATGATGGTGACTTCGTCGGCGATGACCTTGATCTCGTCCATCTTATGGCTGATGTAGACCAGAGCGACGCCCTGCTCCTTCAGCTCGTTCATGATGCGGAACAGGGACTCGACTTCGTTCGCAGTCAGCGAGGAAGTCGGCTCATCCAGGATCAGCACCTTGCAGTTTGCGGAAACAGCCTTTGCAATTTCCACCATCTGCATCTGTGCGATGCTCAGTGTACCCAGCTTTGCGTGGGGGTTGATGTCCAGCTTGAGCTTTTTCAGCAGTTCATCGGTATCTTTATACATCTTGGCATGGTCCACCATGGTGATGGGACCAGCCTTCTTGGTGGGGTAGCGGCCCAGCCAGATGTTCTCGGCCACAGTACGGGCCGGGATAGGCTGCAGCTCCTGATGCACCATGCGATACCGCGGTCCAGTGCATCCAGCGGGGTGGGGATGCTGACCTTTTCGCCTTCGTACTCGATCTCGCCCTCGTCCATCTTGTAAATGCCGAACATACATTTCATCAGGGTGGACTTACCGGCACCGTTCTCGCCCATCAGGCCATGACCTTGCCGGGGCGGAGCTCCAACTGCGCGTGGTCCAGCGCTTTCACGCCGGGGAAGGTCTTTACCACGCCTTTCATTACCAGACGGTATTCTGACATTCCTCAGAACCTCCTTGTCTTTGGGTCTTGGAAAGTGCGTCTTTTGCCGGCGGGCTCTTAAAACAAGGCGCGTGCGCGGAGATGTTTTCTCGCACGCACGCGCTTTTTAGCTTTTAATTAAGCCTTATTGGTTCACTGCGCACCTTGCAACGATAGGGTTTTGGCTACTTACTTGATGTACTGTGCAGCGTTCTCCTTGGTGACCTTGACGTAGTGACCCAATAGTACTGCTCGACCTTGCTGCCCTCGACGTACAGCTTGGTAGCAGCTGCGGCGGCGGTAGCCTGGCCCACGTCATCGTTCAGAACGGTGCCGGTCATGTTGCCATCGACGACATTCTGGACAGCCTCGCTCAGTGCGTCAACACCGACCAGATAGACGTCCTTGCCGACGGTACGGCCAGCCTGCTGCAGGGACTGCAGAGCGCCCAGTGCCATGGCGTCGTTGTTGCAGAAGACGACTTCGATCTTCTCGCCGTACTGTGCCAGAGCGTTTGCGACGTCCTGCTGTGCGGTGGTCTGGTCCCAGTTGTCCAGGTACTCGTACAGGCACTCGACTTCCTTGCCGGCGTCGGTCAGAGCCTTGATGGAGTACTCGGTGCGGTACTGAGCATCAATGTTCTCGGGGTCGCCCTTGCACATGATGTAGGTGATCTTGCCGTCGCCGTTGATGTCGCCCTGCGTCTCGGTCTCGAGGATCAGCTCGCCCTGATAAGTACCGGACTGACGTGCGTCGGCGCCAACGTAGCAGCACTTGTCTGCGTAGGAGTCCAGAACGCTCTTGTCGGGCTCACGGTTGATGAAGACGATGGGAGTCTCAGAGGGCTTGATGGTATCAACGATGGTCTGAGCGGAAGTGGTCTGGACGGGGTTGATGACCAGGACGTCCACGCCCTGCTGCAGGAAGGTGTTGATCTGCTCGGTCTGGGTGTTCTGGTCGTTCTTGCCATCGACGATGGTGACGGCGTAGCCCATGTCCTTCAGGTACTCTTCCAGGTCGGTGCGGTACAGGGTCATGAAGTTATCAGCAAACTGATAGATGCAGACGCCGATGTTCGCAGAGCCGGAAGCAGCAGCTGCGGTAGAAGAAGCAGCGGTAGAAGCTGCAGTAGAGGAAGCAGCAGTCGAAGCGGAAGAGCCGCCGCAGGCAGTCAGAACACCGGCAGCACCCACAACAGCGGAAGCTTCAGGAAGTCACGACGAGAAATCATTTTCATAATCTTGTTCTCCTTCATTAACGCTTATCACAGCATCTCGCAAAGCGCACTCGTTACACGTTTTGCGGTCTCTGTTTGTATTATAACCATCCGTCCGACCGTTCGCAATAGAACAAATAGACAAGATTATTTACCATATTTTGTGAGTGTTCCACAATACATTCTGTTGTATCCCAAAATCTTTTTGTTAAGCAGCACATTTCTTCATATTTGTGCAACCAGTGTCCAATTTTATTGTGTCTGTGCGTATTTTTATCAAACCGGTTACAAACTTTTCGAGCCGTTTCGCGCAGAGATGCAACAATTTTATCGGTCTGCTCCAAATTTCTATTTTCCCGGGAATCCCGGCAGGCTGTCATTCCATTTCGGAAATATTTCTCTATGCATTGACGGATTTCCCATAATTGTGGTAGTATATTACATGATTATAATTATCCGCTGCAGAAGGACTGCTGTTTCTCGCCCTCCTTCCACACCATACCTCGTTATAATAGGAGCGACATCATGTCCGAACTTACCGAGCAAAATTTGACACGCCAGCAGGCCGAACAGGAGATGGCCTGTCTGCGCAGGATATATGCTTCCGTCCGTCTTCTCGACCCGAAGATGCTGGCGGAAGAACCCTGCTGCCCGCCCTGGAAGAATGTCCATCCCTACACCAGCTGCGTGGGGCGCGAGGCAATGGCAGGCAAATGCCAGTGCTCCAAGCTGGAAACGCTTGACCGCTCCCTCTGTCAGGTCACAGCCCGCTATGTCGAGGTGGACGGCAAGCCCTATGTGATGGAGATGATCCTGCCGCTGGACGCCAGCGCCCGCAGCTCCCTCCACTCCAACGAGCTCATCTACCGGGACGCCCTCACCGGTGCCTACAACCGCCGTTTCTATGAAGAGGAATTAAAGCACAAGTACCTCAACGCCGGCGTCGCCATGATAGACCTCGACGACTTCAAGCTCTGCAACGACACCTACGGCCACTCAGCCGGCGACGCAGCGCTCCGGCTCATCACATCCATCATCCACCGCTGCATCCGCTCCACCGATATGCTGGTGCGGTACGGCGGCGACGAGCTGCTGCTCATCCTGCCCGACATCTCGGCTGAGGCTTTCGTGCGCAAGCTCAAGGACATCAACAAGCGCCTCTTCGCGGCCCATCTGCCCGAGTTCGAGAAGATGCACGTCTCGGCCAGCATCGGCGGCGTGATGGCCGCCGGCATCCCCATCAGCGATGCCCTGCCCATCGCCGACAAGCGGATGTACCTTGCAAAACGCCGCAAGAACACTGTCGTCACCGAGGACATCGCCCCCGATGCCGTCCGCTCTGAAAATGACCACCGTCCGATGGTGCTCATCGTGGACGACTCCCCCATGAACCGTGACATCCTCTCGGAGATCCTCTGCGACGATTTCGAGATCCTGGAAGCCCCCGACGGCCCCCAGTGCCTCGAGCTCCTGAACGCCTGGGGCTCGGATATTTCCATCGTGCTGCTGGACATCGTGATGCCCGACATGGACGGCTTCGATGTCCTCTCCCGGATGTCCGCCCAGGGCTGGCTCGAGGACATCCCCGTCGTGATGATCTCCAGCGAGGATTCCTCCCAGATCGTCCGCCGCGCCTACGAGCTGGGGTGCCTCGGACTACATCAGCCGCCCCTTCGATGCCCGCATCGTCCACCGCCGCGTCTCCAATGTCGCCCGGCTCTACGCCCGTCAGCGCCGTCTCAGTGCGCTGGTGTCCCAGCAGTTCTATGACCGGGAGAAGAACGACCAGATGATGATCGGCATCCTCGGCCAGGTCACGGAGATCCACAACAGCGAGAGCATCCACCACATCTCCCGGGTGCAGCGCATCACCAGCATCCTGCTGGAGCGTCTGTGCCAGAAGACCGACATCTACGGCCTGAGCGGAATGGACCGCTACCTCATCACGACGGCCTCTGCCCTCCACGACATCGGCAAAGTTGCTATCGACGACCGCATCCTCACGCCCACGACCTGACGCCGGAACAAACCGCCATCCTCCACACCCACCCCATTCTGTGCGCAGATGCTGGAAAATCTGTCCCAGTATCAGGACGAGCCGCTGGTGAAATTTGCGATCCAAATCTGCCGCTGGCACCATGAGCGCTGGGACGGCAGCGGCTATCCCGATGGCCGGAAGGGCGATGACATCCCCATCGCGGCACAGGTGGTAGCGCTGGCGGATGCCTATGACGGTCTGGTCGGCAAGCGGGACAAGCACGAGGCCCTCTCGCAGGAGGAAGCGGTCGCTGAGCTGACCGCAGGAAAGCACGGTGCCTTCAATCCGCTGCTGCTGGAATGCCTGCGCGACGTAGAAAGCCGGCTCGCGGAGGAGGCTGAGGCCGATGCCCCCCCCCCCGAAAAAAAGGGATTCTCTTTGACGAAACTGTTCTTGGATGAGGTATAAAAATGACGTTGGAACAAGTATATGCAGCCATTGGCGGCGATTACAAGGGCGTGATGGAGCGTCTGCCCAGCGCGGACTTCGTCCGCCGCTTCGCGCTGAAATTTCTACAGGACGACAGCTTCCCGAACCTGAAAAAGGCGCTGGAAGAGAAGGATGCCCCGACAGCATTCCGTGCCGCTCACACCCTGAAGGCGTCTGCCAGAACCTCGGCTTCGATGCACTGTACGTCCCGTCCAGTGCTCTGACGGAAGCCCTCCGCGGCGGCAGCCTTGACGGTGCCGCCGAGCTGTTCCCTCCGGTAGAGAAGGAATATCAGCGTGTGGTCGAGGCGCTGAAGGAGCTGGATTAAACCGACTCTCAGCCTCTCCCTTTGGGAGCAACGGCGACGACCGCCGCCAGTGGCGGAAACAGGGAGGAGCTGTTGGGGCCGCGGCCAGCAGGATGCGAGCGGCAGCGAAGCAGACGCTGGGAGCCGCAACCCGGGCAGTGTCACCGAAGGTGACGGAGAGGGCAAGCCCGTTTCCATAGAATATCTGCACAGCGATATGCACCGGCCTTTGTCAGGGCTGATATTATCGCTGTGTTTTTATTTCTCGATAACATCCTTGCCCTCTCAGGCGCTTCGCGCCAGCTCTCCAAGGAGAGAGCCTTTGATGACAACAAAAAAACACCCGCAGTGCATCGGCATTGCGGGTGTTTTTGATTGGATGAATATCAGGAACTGTCTGTCATTATTTCCGGCTTGCCAGCAGAGCCTCGATCTTCTTGATGGGGTCGATGATGCTGGAAACGGACATGTCGTGGTTCAGGGCCACGACGAAGTATGCGGCGTACTTGGAGACGTCAACATCGACGTACCAGTCACGGGTCAGCAGCTCAGGCATACGGTAGGTCAGGTTGGTGCCGGTGACGTAGTCCAGAATGCCGTCGGCCACAGCCTTGTCGAATTTCTCGAGGCCGCTGGTGAAGAGCGGGAAGGTGGCGTTGGCGATGATGCGCTTTGCGCCGCGCTCTTTCAGGTTGGTGGCAACTTCCAGCATACTCTCGCCGGAAGCATGATGTCGTCAGCGACAAAGACGGTCTTGCCCTCGACGGAATCGCCCAGATACTCGTGAGCGACGATGGGGTTGCGGCCATTGACCACGCGGTGTAATCGCGGCGCTTGTAGAACATACCCAGGTTGCAGCCCAGCACGCTGGAGAAGTACATATTGCGGCTCATAGCGCCCTCGTCGGGGCTGACCACGATGAACTTGTCCTTGTCGAAGCTGATCTCGGGGTTCTTCTTGAGCAGATTCTTCAGGACCTGATAGGTGGGCATCGCATTGTCGAAGCTCATCAGAGGCACAGCGTTCATCAGGCGGGGATCGTGAGCATCAAAGGTGATGATGTTCTTGACGCCCATGGCCTGCAGCTCCTGCAGAGCCACAGCGCAGTCCAGGCTCTCGCGGGACACGCGGCGGTGCTGACGGCCGCCGTACAGGCTGGGCATGATGACAGACACACGGTGTGCCTTGCCGGCCACGGCCTGGATGAGGCGCTTCAGGTTGGCGAAGTGGTCATCCGGAGACAGGTGGTTCTCATAGTTGAACAGCTTGTAGGTCACGCTGTAGTTGCCGGGGTCAACAACGATGAAAATATCGTCGCCGCGCACCGACTCCTTGACCAGACCCTTGGCGTCGCCGCTCTGGAAGCGGGGGCAGGCGCTCTCGATGATAAAGCTATCGGTCTGGTAGCCGGCCTCGCTGGCCCAGCGCACCAGATGCTTGTCGATGAGGTTGGTCAGCTCCTCGGCGCCCGGGCAGGCGATGAGGCGCAGGTCGGCGACCTGAGGCTGGTGGAAGCAATCCTTAGGGGTAATGACAGACATAATTACAGCTCCTTAAAGTTTCTTTTATCAGTTGATAAAATCAGACGTTGAAGTGCATATCCGCTATTTATTCTATCACATTTTCGGCGTTTCGACACCACTAACTTGCATCCAACCTGCATTTTCTGCGCCTTGCACATCTCTTTTTCGAAAAAGAGCCGGAGACTATGTGTTTTTTACAAAAACCATACCTTCTCCGGCTCATAAGTCATTCTTTTAAGTTTTTGCTCTTACAGGGCAGCGACAGCAGCTTCAGCTCTTTGACGCGGTCGGTGTTCTCCCACTTCACGCCCAGGTCCTCGCGGCCCATGTGGCCGTAAGCGGCCAGCTTGCGGTAGATGGGCTTGCGCAGGTCGAGGTCGCGGATGATGGCGGCGGGGGTCAGGTCGAAGACCTTCTCCACAGCCTGCTCGATCTTCTCGTCGCCCACGACGCCGGTGCCGAAGGTGTCCACCATGATGGAGACGGGCTTTGCCACGCCGATGGCGTAAGCCACCTGCACCTCGCACTGCTTGGCCAGACCGGCGGCCACGATGTTCTTAGCCACCCAGCGGGTCGCATAAGCGGCGCTGCGGTCCACCTTGCTGGGGTCCTTGCCGGAGAAAGCACCGCCGCCGTGGCGTGCGTAGCCGCCGTAGGTATCGACGATGATCTTACGGCCGGTCAGGCCGGTATCGCCCTGAGGGCCGCCCACGACGAAGCGGCCGGTGGGGTTGATATAATACTTGGTGTTCTCGTCCAGCAGCTCGGCGGGGATGGTGGCCTTGATGACCTTCTCCATCACGTCGGCGCGCAGCTGCTCCATGCTGACGGCCTCGCTGTGCTGGCTGGAAATGACCACAGCGTCCACGCGGACGGGCTTGCCGTCCACGTACTCGACAGTGACCTGGCTCTTGCCGTCCGGACGCAGATAGTCCATCTCGCCGCTCTTGCGGACTTCGGTCAGCTTCTTGGCCAGCTTGTGGGCCAGGCTGATGGGCATGGGCATCAGCTCAGGGGTCTCGTCGCAGGCATAACCGAACATCATGCCTGATCGCCGGCGCCGCCGACCTCATCGTTGGTGCCGAGGGCGATGTCGGGGCTCTGGCCGTCGATGTTGGAGATGACGGCGCAGGTGTCGGCATCGAATCCGAACTTTGCGCGGGTGTAGCCGATATCAGCCACGACCTCGCGGACGTCTTCTGGAAATCGACGTAGCAGTTGGTGGTGATCTCGCCCATGATGTGGACGAGGCCGGTGGATGCGCAGGTCTCGCAGGCCACGCGGGCGTCGGGGTCGTGGGTCAGGATCTCGTCGAGGATGGCGTCAGAGATCTGGTCGCAGATCTTATCGGGATGGCCCTCGGTGACGGACTCAGAAGTAAACAGACGGTGCTTTGCCATTTTTGTACCTCCTTGGCGTTGGGGTGTGTGTATCAATATTGACAGCTTCCTACTCGTTCATCAAGTTTATGCAATGAAAAACGCTCAGAACCGAAGCTCTGAGCGTTGCACTCTTATCTTTCGGTTTCCCGCAGGATTTGGCACCTTATGCTCACACACAGGTTGTCGGGCTTCACAGGGCCTGTCCCCTCAGCCGCTCTTGATAAGTCGGTATTCAGTTTGTCTGGGTAATATCTTATCATTGCTTCGTCGAAATGTCAAGAAGAGTCGCACTCTTTTTTGACATTCGCGCAGATCGATAAGGCTCAATAACCCTTTGCCTGCTCGCCGTTCAGAATCTTGACGCGCGGGAGGTGCCCAGACGGTCTGCACCGAGGGCGAGGAACTTCTCCATATCCTCGACGGTGGAGATGCCGCCGGCGGCCTTGACCTTGCAGCGGCCGGCCACGCCCTTGACCATCAGCTCCACGTCGTGGAAGTTTGCGCCGGCGGTGGAGAAGCCGGTGCTGGTCTTGATGTAGTCAGCGCCTGCCTCGCAGACGATGTCGCACATCTTGCGCTTCTCGTCGTCGGTCAGCAGGCAGGTCTCGATGATGACCTTCAGGACCTTATCGCCCACAGCCTGCTTGACGGCGCGGATGTCCTCGCGGACGGCGTCGTACTCGCCGTTCTTCAGGCGGCCGATGTTGATGACCATATCCACCTCGGCAGCGCCGTTCTCGATGGCAGTCTTGGCCTCAAAAGCCTTGGAAGCGGTGTCCATTGCGCCCAGAGGGAAACCGACCACGCAGCAGACCGGGATGCGGCCCGCCATGTACTCGACGGCCTGCTTCACATAGCAGGTGTTGATGCAGACGGAAGCCGTGTGGTTGGCGATGGCCTCGTCGCACAGGGTCTGGATCTGAGGCCAGGTAGCTCAGGCTTGAGCAGGGTGTGATCGACGTGGGACAGGATCTCTTCACGATTCATACTTTTTTCCTCCTGAATCAAAGTTGGTTTGAAAACAGCTTCTTAGTTCTTGGTGGCACGGCGTACCTTCGCCATGCGACAGCGCTCAGGGCAATGGCCGTTGCAGACACCGTTGCGCCGATGATGCCCAGCACAAGGCCGGAGACCAGAAATGCAAAACCTTTCAGACCACGTTTCATAATACCGTACCTCCTGAAATTATATCAGATATTTCTGCCTCCGGCAGAAAAATATCTCACTTACGCTTAAAAACGATGAGCTTGCTGAACACATAATTCAGCACCACCACCACCACGTTGGAGAACACCTTCACCGCCATGCCCCACAGGGCCTGGGCATCGTAGAAGCTGGTGACAAAGATGGCCGTCGGGCCGTCGGCACCGCCGATGATGGCGATGGCGGCAGAGCCGTCGGAGATAGAGGGAGCGGGCGCTGCGCTGCCGGTGGCCATCTGCAGCGCCGTATCCGGGCCAAACCAGCCAGCCAACAGGCTCAGCGCACCGTTCATAAAGCTCTCCACCAGAGCCGCCCCCTGGGCGGCCAGCAGGTTGCCGAAGATCATCATGATGGCGGCATCCAATACCAGTGTACCCAGACGGCAGGTGACGAATGCACCAAATTCTTTCAGCGCTTCTCTGCCCTGCGTCCGGCTGGCGAAGACGAACGCCCGGTTGGTGACGTAGGCGAACAAAATGCAGATGCCATTGTCCAGCACATTGCCCCAGCTGTTGGCAGCTGTATAGCCGAGCAGCCGGCTGAACAGCGCATACAGTACGATGTTCAGCAATGTGGTCAGCACACCGAAAACGAGATAAGCCAGCACCTCGCGGTGCTTTATAAACCAGTTTTTCATTGACATTAAAACCTTCCGTCGCCAGCAGGGCACTACTGTTTCCGAAATACAGAAACTTTGCTCATCCAGTATACGCCTGACCGGCACGCCAGTGGCTCTCCCTACGGGAGAGCTGTCGCGTCAGCGACTGAGAGGGCTATACAAAAACAGCCCCGCCGCCGTTTTCCCGGCAACGGGGCTGTAGTTCGCATTGTGTCTGATGAGACTATGCTGCGGGCTGATTACTCAGCGTCGTCGTTCAGCAGAGCCTTCATGGACAGGCTGATGCGCTTCTTGTCGAAGTCGACATCCAGCAGCTTCACATCGACATATCGCCGACCTTCAGTGCGTCGGAGACCTTCTCAACGCGGTCATTGCTGATCTCGCTGATGTGGACCAGACCGTCAACACCCGGCAGGATGCGGACGAATGCACCGAACTTGGTCAGGGACACGACCGGAGCATGGAAGGTGCTGCCGATGGGGTAGTTGTTCTTCAGCTGCTCCCAGGGGTTGTCCTCAGCCTTCTTGTAGCCAGAGAGACCTTGTGGTTCTCGGTGTCGATGTCCTTCACATACACCTCGATGGTGTCGCCAACGGAGACGACCTCAGAGGGATGCTTGATGCGGTTCCAGCTCAGCTCGCTGATGTGGCACAGGCCGTCCACACCGCCGATGTCAACGAATGCACCGTAAGAGGTCAGGCTCTTGACGACGCCGGTGTAGGTCTTGCCGACCTCGACGCTTGCCCAGAACTCCTCACGCTTAGCCTTGTTCTGCTCAGCGGTGACCTTGTTGATGCTGCCGACGATCTTGCGGCCGGAGCACTCGGTGACGACCAGCTGAACGTGCTGGCCGACCAGAGCAGTGTAGTCCTCGTCGCGGCGCATCGTGGCCTGAGAACGGGGGACGAACACCTTGACGCCCTTGACGTTGACGACAACGCCGCCCTTGTTGAACTCGGTGACGTCGCCCTCGACGACCTCGCCGGACTCAGCTGCCTTGGCGATCTCTTCCATGCCCTTGCGAGATGCGAGCTTCTTGCGGGAGAGCTGGATGACGCATCCTGATCCATAACCTTCTCGACGATGAGGTCCAGCTCATCGCCAACTTTCACCAGGTCCTCGACCTTGGCGGAGGAATCATCGGTCAGCTCGCTCAGCTTGACAAAGCCGGTCTGCTTAGCTCCGATATCCACCTGGATCTCGTTGGCAGAGATGCTGGTCACGATTCCTTTCACAATACTGCCTGCATGAACACGCTTTTCCTCGGATGCGTTCAGCATCTCCTCAAGCTCATGCTGTCATTGATTTCTGCGCTCATACTGTTAAGTACCTCCTCAATAATAGACGATGGCGTTGAAGCCCCGGCTGTGACGCCCGCCGTCTTTACATCTGCAAACCATTCCGGCCGAAGTTCGCTCGCTGTCTCGACCGTTACGGCTCGCGTATGTCTTGCGGCGACCTGTACCAGCTTTTGGGTATTGGAAGAATGATGACCGCCAATGACAACAATGATGTCGCATTGTTGGCTGAGGTCTTCCGCTTCCTGTTGCCTCGCCCACGTCGCATTACATATTGTATCAAAAATTCGGGCGTTTGTATAGGCTTTTTGAGAAACTCCGAACTTTCTTGCCATTTTGTTACCTGAAATGTGGTCTGTGCAACTGCAAAAATGGGCTTTTGGGGGTCAGAAGGCCCTTTCCACGCCTTCAACTGGGCCAAATCGCTGAAAATGAATACCTCTCCCCGGGTATGTCCGACGATGCCCTGCACCTCCGGATGGGACACGTCACCGGCCACCACGAGTGTCGCACCGGCGGCTTCGGCCTCGGAAGCGACTTTCTGTATCTTCTTCACGAAGGGGCAGGTGGCGTCGTGATAGGTACAGCCCCGGGCGTCCAGCTCGTCGTAAATGCTGCGTGGGACGCCGTGGCTGCGGATGACCACCTCGTAGCCCGCAGGGACATCCGCGGGGGTGTCTGCTACCAGTGCGCCCCGGCGCTCGAGGTCTTCCACGGTCTGGGGGTTGTGGATGAGGGGGCCGAGGGTGGCCACCTTGCGGCCTCATCCAGCAGACCGTAGGTCAGCTTGACCGCGCGGTCCACGCCGAAGCAGAAACCCGCAGTCTTTGCAAGTCTGATTTCCATTGTACTCTCCTAGATTCAACCTCTCCGTCATCGCTTGCGATGACGGAGAGGGCAAGCCGCCTTACAATCCACTCCACGCATCCAGAACGGCCTGCTTATTCTCCCGCAGCTTCTTTATGTCGCGGCGGCCTTCCATCGCAAACTGTGCGGCGGGCATGGGCTCGCCGAAGATGACACGCACCTTGCAGAACAGCTTCATCTTGCCATCGGGGGTGTCGTAGTAGATGCGGCAAGGCACGACGTCCACATTTGCTGCCGCCGCGATGACGAAGAGGCCGCTCTTGAGGGGAAGGAACTTTCCCTCCTTCTCCCGCGTCCCCTCCGGGAAGAGCAGCAGCGTACCGCCCTCCTGACACTTTTTCACGGTGTCGTCGATGACACCGACCTCTTCTTTCGTGCCGCGGACACAGACTGCACCGGCGCACCGGAAGAACCACGACAGGAATGCGTTTATCTCGAACAGCTCTTTCTTGGCAAACACTGTCATCCGCCGGCCCCAGAACCGGGCGATGACGACGAACACCGGGTCGATGGCGGAGATGTGGTTGGGGGCAATGATGCAGCCTTCGTGCCGATTTTTTTCAGGTTCTCTCGGCCCTCACACCGGACGCGGAAGCCGATGTGGAACACCAGCCATGCCAGCGGGACCAGAATATAATATAGTATCATCCGACCTTCTCCGTGATCATTTTCTTCATGGCCTCAAAGCTCTGCTCGAAGTTCAGCTCCGAAGTGTCCAGCAGCACGGCGTCGTCTGCCTGCTTGAGAGGAGCTGCGGCGCGGTGGGTGTCCTGATAGTCGCGCTGCTTGACGTCGGCCAGCACATCTTCGTAGGGGGTGTCGATGCCCTTCTGCTGGTACTCCTTCCAGCGGCGGGTGGCGCGGGCCTCCGGGCTGGCGGTGAGGAAGATCTTCACCGTCGCATTGGGCAGCACCACGGTGCCGATGTCGCGGCCATCCATCAGGATGTTCTGCGTCTTGGCCATGTCCCGCTGCATCTCCAGCAGGAAGGCGCGCACCGCCGGATTTGCACCCACGGCAGAAGCCGCCATCCCCACCTCTTCGGTGCGGATGGCCGCGCTGACGTCCTCGCCATTCAGATAGATATGCTGTTCGCCCTCGATAAAAGCAAACTCGAGGGTGATATTGGGCAGCAGGGCATTGACCGCCTCGTTGTCCTTCGGGTCCTTGCCCGCGCGGAGGGCATAAAGGCCGATGGTGCGGAACATCGCACCGGTGTCCACATAAATGTAGCCGAAGTCCGCAGCCAGACGCCGCGCCAGCGTAGATTTGCCTGCGCCCGCAGGCCCGTCGATCGCAACAGATACCATTATAAAAGCTCCTTCTTTCATTTTACTGAGCATAGCCCGGCCCACCAGTGTTCAGATATTACAGGTTATTCGCAAAGCTCTGTGCCGTGCAGAATGCGAGCTGCAGGTTATAGCCGCCGGTATAGGCGTCCACATCCAGCACCTCGCCTGCAAAGTAGAGGCCGAGGGCCTTTTTGCTCTGCATGGTCTTGGGGTCCACCTCCCGCACCGACACGCCGCCCGACGTGATGACTGCGTGTGCCAAATCGCCCCGGGCGTCGATGGACACCCGCCAGTGCTTCATCAGCTGTACCAGCTCCCGCTTCTGCTCCCGGGTGATCTGGTTTGCCCTGGTGGCCGGTCGATGCCCCAGCGGGCCACCATGACCGGCTGCATACTGGACGGCAGAAGCTTCACCAGTGCGCCCTGCGCCGCGTGGTTCGCCAGAAGGGCAAAGTCCCGGGTGATGCGGTCATAAAGCTGTTCCTCGCTGAGGGCAGGCTTCAAATCAATAAAGCTTCGTACTTGTGCTTTTTCATGTCGCCCAGATGCTCGACGCGCTGAGGGTCAGCGGCCCGCTGATGCCGAAGTGGGTGAACAGCATCTCGCCCTGCTCCTCGAAGATGGCTTTGCCGTCCTCGTGGAGGGTGAGGGTCACGTTCTTGAGGGCGAGGCCCATCATCTTTTTGCAGTCGGCGTCGTGGCTCACGAGGCTGACGAGGCTGGGGACAGGCTCCACGAGGGTGTGGCCCGCCTGCCGGGCCAGCTTGTAGCCGTCGCCGGTGGAGCCGGTGGTGGGGTAGCTCAGACCGCCCGTTGCCACCAGCACGGCGTCCGCCTTGTACTCCCGGCCCGAAGTTCCCCGCACTCCTACGCAGCGATAGCCGGGCCGGGCTTTTTTCTTTTTCGGGCGGCGCGGAGCTTCCGGCGCGCAGGCGCTTCTTCCGGCTGGGCCAGCGGCTCCAGCAGCAGCTTTTTTGCCCCGTCGTGGACGATGTCCGCTCCGTCTGCGTACCGCAGAAGAGCCTGCCGGATCTCTTCGGCCTTGTCTGACACCGGGAACACCCGCGTCCGCGCTCCACCTTCAGCTCCACACCGAGAGACTCAAACAGCTCCATCGTCCTGGCCGGCGGGAAAGCCCCAGCGATGAGAACAGAAAGCGGGGGTTCGTCCGCACATGGTGCAGAAATTCCTCTGCGGTGCAGTCGTTGGTCACATTGCAGCGGCCCTTGCCGGTGACGAGAATTTTCTGAGCCGGCTTTTCCATATGTTCCAGCACCGTCACCTCATGCCCCTGCCGCAGGGCCGCGCCCGCCGCCATCAGGCCGGCAGCACCGCCGCCTACCACTAAGACCTTCATGTTTCGTTTCCTCCGCTTTTTCTTCTGTCTTCACACTTATTCTAGTTTATCATACCAGAATCGACCGCCAAAAGCAATGTGAAAAAAGCAGGTACAGCGTTCTGCTGCACCTGCCCGGAAAATTTTGCTTATTTCATGGCCTTGATGGGGTCGAGATACTTTTCGCCCTCCATGACCTCCAAGTGGATGTGGCTCTCCTCGGCACACTCACAGCTCACGCTGCCCACCTTGCCGATGGTCTGCCCGGCCGAGACGGTGTCGCCCTTTTTCACCTTGGCGTCCGTCGTGCCGCAGACCCGCCAGACCCTGCCGGAAGCGTCTTCAATGGCGACCACAGGCCCCCACTTGTCGTCCGTGCCGGTCTCCACCACCTTGCCTGCCGCCGGGGCGGTCACTTCCGCGCCCCTGCTGGCGGCGTAGTCCACACCGTTGTGGGTGCGCCAGTCACCCAGCGTCTTGCTGTAGACCAGCTCATCGCCGCTGTAGCTGTTTAAGACGCGCCCCGAGACAGGCTGCGTGGAGGCAGGCGCATCCGAACTGCTGGCAGGCAAGGACTCGGTTTGCAGCGCGGAGGTTCGCGCACCGAACCAGAGCCAGACTGCGCACCAGAAGAGGACGCAGCCCCACCGGACGAGCTGTCGGCTTTTGGCACATTGGCCACACTGTTTGCTGCGGGTGCGTTCTGCTGCTGCCATTCGGCTTCCTCCTCTCCGGCGACGCCGGGCGATGTGTTGATGCCCTCGTCGATGCCGGGGGCGGTGCTGGACGGGCTGCGCACCGCGTCCAGATTCTGTTTGAGCTCATTGCGCACGGTGCGCACAGCCCACACCCCGGCCGCTGCCGCCGCCAGCAGGCAGGCGGTGAGCACCAGCGCAAAGGCTTTGTCCCGCAAAAACTTTCTGAATTGCTCCATCGTTCGTTACTCCAATCCATCTTTGTGTACGGAATCGTTTCTTTGGTGGTAGTTTGGAGCGGCAGAGCGGGGTTTATTCATCCTTTATTCGAAAGGACGCAAAAAGGCCCCGGATGACCGGGGCCTTACCTGTTGCATTGTTCTTTTTATGCAGCGCAGTCCGGGAAATTCACCACCGTGATTTCCGCCACCGCCTTTTCCACAGTCTGCAAAATATGCTCTATCTTTTCTATTGTATCCGCTGACAGAACAACTTCTCCGCACTGCTCACACTTCATACAGGGGACATTTTTGATGACAACGACACAGTTTTTGAGCTGTACGGTATGAATGGTAGTATCAGGCTTCATTTCGCCCTTGCAGAAAAAGCAGGTCATGTCTTATTCCCCTTTCTTCTTTCGTTCTGTATAAGAGGCATTCCAGTGGTCCAGGTCAGGCCAATAGGCGGTCAATATCCACAGCGCATCCTCATGGATGCCGCACACCACATGGAGCCAGCGGCCCGCCAGATTGACGCCAAGTACCAGACAGGATGGACACCGGTAGTCGTCCGGGCGATATTCGATGATTTTTCCGCTCTGGATAGCCTGCCGAATATCAGCCAAACGGATGCCGCGTTCATAAAGCCGGGCCTGCGAGTGTGCTGTCAGGAATATCTGCCCACTGCAGGATAGTGTGCGCAGGTTTTCAATCGTCAATTCCACGCTCTACCGGCCTTCTTTCTTTTTATTTGATTATAGCATCTCCGTTTCATCAAGTCAATCACAGTGCAAAAGACCCCCATCCGGCGTTCCGGACAGGGGCCAAAAGTCCTATTTAGTTGTTGCGGCTGCGGCTGTTCATGCCCAGCAGGCGGACGACGTAGAGGAAGATGTTGATGAAATCCAGATACAGGTCAGTGCGCCGTAGATGGAAGCCTTCTCGGCCAGCTCGGCGTCGCCTGCATAGTAGGCGTAGATCTGGCGGAGCTTCTGGGTATCGTAGGCGGTGAGCAGCATGAACACCACCAGGCCGATGCCGCAGTAGAGCACCGAGGCACCGAAGCCAAAGCCGAAGAGCGCACCCACGAGGCTGGTGACGATCATGGCCACCAGAGCCATCATCAGGCGGGGCCCCAGCCGGTGAGGTCCTTATGGGTGGTGGTGCCGTACACAGCCATGAGGCCGAAGTAGACCGCCGTGGCGAGGAAGGCCATGACCAGCGTACCTACCGAGAACATCAGGAAGTAGTAGCTCAGGACCATGCCGTTCAGGATGGCGTATCCGAAGAACGCGGCTCTTGCACCGTCGATGGACATCTTCTGCACCCGGGCGCTGAGCATGAACACCAGCGCCAGCTCACCGATGGTAAGCAGGAAGTAAAGCGAATTGACCAGATAGATAAGGGACGTGGTCGCCGTGATATAGGCCATTGCGAAGGTGACGAGCAGGCCGCCGGCCATCCAGCGGTAGGTGCGGGTCATATAGTCCGATGCGCTCATCGAAGGCTCCGCATAGCCGCGGTCATAGTTGTTGTAATCCATAAGGAATCCTCCATTCAAAATCAGGCATCGACCTCGGCCTTGCCCCGGTCTACGAATATAGTATACTGCATAGAAATGAACGATTCATGAAAAGGCTGTGATATTTGATGTCCCTCGGACTTTATCTGCATATTCCTTACTTGTTTTTCCAAATGCCGGTACTGTGATTTCTACTCCGCCCCCGGCCAG
>ENA-OQLB01000540-OQLB01000540.1-human-gut-metagenome-genome-assembly--contig:-NODE-540-length-20905-cov-4.138175_pt1 | contig 20905 bp, 29 predicted proteins | sample MGYA00242656_ERZ504813 | MGnify/ENA primary metagenome ERZ504813 (study PRJEB26092, sample SAMD00036388) | human gut metagenome | host: Homo sapiens | study: EMG produced TPA metagenomics assembly of... | reverse complement strand
ATGCCGGTGAGGGAGACTCCCGTATGACTAAAGTAGGCCGTTTTCTTCGCGACCACCACTTGGATGAGCTTCCCCAGCTTTGGAACGTGTTCTGTGGTGATATGGCCTTTATCGGTCCCCGTCCCGAACGTCAGTTCTTTATCGACCAAATAATGAAGGAGGATCCTCGCTATCGTTATTTGTTCCAGATCCGTCCGGGCGTCACATCATATGCCACTCTTTACAATGGCTATACCGATACTTTGGAGAAAATGCTCCGCCGTCTGCGTTACGATTTGTTCTATCTGGAACACCGTTCTTGGGGCTTTGACATCAAGATACTTTTTATGACGTTTATGAATATAGCGTTCGGGAAGAAATTCTAAGAAAAATAAGGGAAATAAAAATGCCTATTTTTGCATAGAAACATCTGAATGTCTCAATTCATTATGTATGATTGAATGTAAAAATGAGGAGTACAACTGAAATAATAAATTTACTGAAACGCTTTAAGAGTACGTCTGCCCATAAATACGGAATCTGTTCTTTGGGTATTTTCGGTTCGTTCGCTCGTAATCAGCAAGATGAAAAGAGCGATTTGGATGTATTTGTCACTTTGCAAGATTCTGATTTCTTCACTTTGGAGAAAATCAAAGAAGAGTTGGAACAATTATTACACTTTAAGACTGATGTAGTAAACTTTAGAGATACATTGCGTGACTCCTTTAAACAAAACATTTTGAAAGATGCGATTTACATCTAAAGCAATCGTAATAGAGTACTTGGGGTTGATAATTGAAAAGTCGAACTTAGTCATTGAGCGTAATTTTGCCATAGTGAACGTTCATGATTTCCTCATATTTCAATATATATATCCTTAAATAACAATCACGTGTCTGAATCTTCCCGGACTGCCAAGAGCATCAAAAATGCGAAGGTAGCCCTTATCTTTTATTTCATTAATATAGTCCTTCAATTCTTCTCCCGCAAAGTCTTTCTTGACTATTTGGGAGCGGAAGTACTGGGACTGAATACTACGGCGCAAAACCTAATCGGTTTTCTGAATCTGGCGGAGTTGGGAATTGGCGGTGCTATTGCCTTTACACTCTACAAACCTATTTATGAAAAGAATACGCAAGTTATAAATGAGATTGTTTCCCTACAAGGATGGCTTTATCGGCGGGTGGCGTATGTGGTTATTGCAGGTGCTTGTGTCCTGATGTGTTTCTTTCCGTTGATTTTTGAAAAAGCAGAAGTACCTTTATGGTACACTTACGGTTCGTTTATTGTTTTATTAGTCAGTGCGCTGCTTGGCTATTTTGTCAATTACCGTCAGATAGTGCTGACGGCCGATCAGAAAGAATATAAGATAACGCTGAATGTACAAGGTTTCAAAGTCATAAAAGTGCTCTTGCAGATAGCTGCTATCTATTACTTGAGTAATGGTTATGTCTATTGGATGATTTTGGAATTGTTAATGGCAGTAACTACGGCTGTAGTATTAGATAAATTGCTGAAGCGGGAATACCCATGGCTGAAGACAATAATAATGCAGGGGGGAACATTGAGGCAGAAATATCCGGAGATCATTTCTAAGACCAAACAGGTTTTCTTTCATCAGATTGCTGCTTTTGTTCTTTTTCAAACCAGTCCGCTGATAATATATACTTATGCTTCTCTGACATTGGTCGCTGTTTATGGTAACTATATGCTTATTATTACGGGAGTAACTTTGCTCATGGATGCACTTTTAAGGAGTATAAACGCAGGGTGGGTAGCTTGGTGGCCGAAGGAGACAAAGAACGAATTAAAAAAAGTCTTTTGGGAGCTGACATCGCTCAGATTGTGGCTGGCCTCTGTTGTCTGTTTTGGCATTTATAAATTGGGACATTCTTTTATAATTCTTTGGGTAGGTAATGACTTTTTATTGGAACAGTCGGCTTTTATTGTCTTGATAGCGATAACCTTTATCGGCTTGTCTCGGACGAATGATACCTTTTTGGCAGCTTATGGACTGTTTCAGGATGTTTGGGCACCGGTGACGGAAGCTGTTCTGAATTTGGGACTTTCCATTCTTTTGGGGTATTATTATGGGTTGACGGGCATTTTGTCCGGTGTTCTTATCAGTCTGCTGGTTATTGTTTGTATTTGGAAACCGCTTTTTCTGTACAAATGCGGATTTAAGGAAAATATAGGTGAGTATGTTATTCGGCTTTTTAAGTATTTAGCTTTAATAGCAGTTTCGTGCATCTCTATTTCATGGTTGGGTGATTGCTTATTTTCAAACTCTTTTCATTCATATGGTCAGTGGTGCTTATATGCTTTTAAACTTCTTGTGTTGTACACCCTATTCAGTTTGGCTCTTTTCCTTTGTTTGGACAAGGCCTCCCGTTCTTATGTGATAAGGTTCAAACTGTTATTAACAAAAAAGTGAGATGAATATATCTGTTATTATTCCGGTTTACAACGTTGAGAAATATGTGGAACGTTGTATTCTTTCTATCATGAGTCAGACCTATACAGAGAGTGTGGAATGTATTGTTGTCAATGATTGTACGCCTGATAACAGTATGAAGATTGTGGAGAAAATGGTATCCGATTATAAAGGGCAAATACAATTTAAGCTGCTTTATCATGAACATAATCGGGGAGTGGCTGCTGTTCGCAATACCGGGCTCGATGCAGCTTCCGGCGACTATATCATTCAGATTGACAGTGATGACTATTGCGAGCCGGATATGCTGGAGAAGATGTATGCGAAGGCTGTTGAAGAAGATGCGGACATTGTGGTGGCGGATTATTGGAGATCTGGGGCGGATAGGGAATTGTATTGTACGAATATTGTATCTGCTACAAAAATCAGTAGAATAAAAGATTTTTTACAGAATAAGCGCCAAGGCTATTTATGGTGCCAATTAATAAGACGTTTATTATTAGTGGACCACCACATCAAATTGGATGAAGGCATTGATTTTGCAGAGGATTTTAATTTAAGTTGTAAAATGTATTGCTATGCAGAAAATGTTGCCTATATTCCAAAGGCTTTTGTTCATTATGTACAATATAACATGTCCTCGTATGTTAAATCCATGGGGCGTAAATCTTTGGAGAATATAATTCAAGGCGAAAAAGCAATCATGAATTTTTTTGAGGAAAAAGGAATGCATAAGGAAGTTTATGAAGATTTGTTGATGTGGAGGATTTCGCATTTTGTAATTCTACTTTTTAGAAGTGAAGGAAAATTACAGAGAAAAATCATTTCACTTTATTCGGATATACCTCCTTTTATTAAGCTTAAATATCTAACAGTTAGCAGAAAGAGTAGCTTCTATTGGCTGGTAGCACATTTCTTTGCATCACTAAGAATTCTTTTTATTTATAATCTTATGAGAGCATTTTGGAAGACACTGAAAAAAAAGCAAGCTCAACAAATTTCAATTTTTTTTCAGAATAATTTGTATGAATCATTGGAATCATCATGAATATACGATTGACTTTTGATGCTTATGAAAATATTGGTGGATTTAACAGGTTGCACAAAAGGATATAGTTATTGGACATATGCGTTTCGTGTATTGTCAGCCTGGAGAGATTGTAAATCTTTAGATGCTGATATAATATTGCTGATTAGAGAAGAAATGGAACCATCGGTTAAGGCCGAATATGCCGAATTCGAATATATTCTTTTACAACGATACTCCTGTTGTAATAAGTTACAGACAATGTTTAGGTTGAAACTGGTTTTAAATAGTTTGATGTGGAGAAGAACTGTAAATCGGTCAGGATGTGACATTGTGTTTTCTCCGGGAACAAATATGTTGCTTTTTCTGAGAGTAAAAATTTGCAGGGTACAAGTAATTCACGATCTTCAACCATTAAAGGTATGGAAAGGGAAAAAGAAACTATTTTTTCGTTTACTTACCCCGTTTGTCCTAAAACATTCGGATAGGATAATTGCCATATCCGATTTTGTAAAGCAAGACATCTTGAAAACATATCCTTTTGTTTCTGCAGATAAAATTGCAGTGATACATAACGGCGTGGTATTACCTTCATCAGTTCTTAGTAGCTCTTTACAATCGGACTCTAAATATTTATTGTATATCAGCACCTTGCACGAATATAAAAATGTAGGAACCTTGGTTAAAGCTTTTATAGAACTGAAGGATACAATCTCTCATAAACTGGTGGTGGTAGGAAAGAGTACGGATTATTGGGAAAAGGAAATACTTCCTATAATTGTAGAATCCGGTATACAGGGCAGGGTTGTACATTTGTCTCATTATGTATCCGATGAAGAAATAGCTCGTTTGTATCGGTCTGCTGATGTGTTCATATCCCCTTCTCTTTACGAGGGATTTGGTTATACTCCGGTAGAAGCAGCCATGTGCGGTACTCCTGTCATTTGTACAAGGGAAACGGCATTGCCCGAAGTTACTATGGGCTTGGTGAATTACTATGAGCCGGCTTTAGATCACATCGCATTGAAGAATAAAATAATGGAAGTGTTGAAGAATTATCCGACAAGGGAACAGCTAAAAGTTATTTCAGACACATTCAAGGCGCAATATGACAATGCGATGCAAGCGAGGAAGATTTATGATTGTGTTGCAGAGTGTACAGGCGGGAGAAATTTGCTTTCTCACAAAAAAAAACTACCTTTGTCAACACCATTTTGATAAGGAGAAAGGTATATGAATAACAGGAAATTTCCCATCGGGGTACAGAACTTTGAAAAGATTCGGAAAGGAGATTTTTTATATGTCGATAAAACCGAATTGATATATCAGTTGGTCGATAGTGGGAGTTATTACTTTCTGAGTCGTCCGCGTCGTTTTGGTAAGAGTTTGCTTATTTCTACGCTCGAAGCCTATTTTCAAGGTAAACGGGAACTTTTTGTAGGACTGGCACTGGAAAGGCTGGAGCAAGATTGGGTGGAGCGTCCTGTGTTCCATCTGGATTTGAATATCGGGAAATATGATGCGCCGGACAGCTTGGACAAAATACTGAACGAGGCCGTTTCGAGATGGGAACTTATATACGGCACAGGAGTAGGTGAAGTGACTCTTGCTCTGCGTTTTGCCGGCATCCTGAGCGCGCCTATGAGCAGACGGGCGAACGCGTAGCTATCCTTATCGACGAATATGATAAGCCTCTGCTGCAAGCTATTGGCAACTATGAGTTGCAAAATGCCTATCGCAGTACTTTGAAACCGTTCTATGGTGTATTGAAGACTATGGACGGCTGCATCAAGTTTGCTTTGCTTACAGGGGTTACTAAGTTTGGCAAAGTCAGTGTATTCAGCGATTTGAACAACCTGAACGACATCAGTATGGATAGGCGTTTTCTTAATTTGTGCGGAATAACGGAGAAAGAGATACACGATAATTTTGAAGAAGACCTGCAGGCATTAGCCGGTATGCAAGGTATGACGTATGAGGAGACATGTAATGAGTTGAGAACCTGCTATGACGGTTATCATTTCACCTACAACTGTGAAGGTCTTTACAATCCTTTCAGCCTGCTCAATACGTTCGAGAAGAAAGAGTTCGGCAACTATTGGTTCGAAACCGGTACGCCTACTTATCTTGTGGAGTTGCTTAAACGCAATCATTACAACTTAGAACGGATGACACAGGTGGAGACAGATTCCGATGTGTTGAACAGTATTTATGGTGACGAAGATCCCATACCGGTCATCTTCCAAAGCGGATACCTTACTATAAAAAGCTATGACAAAGAGTTTGGACTCTATCGATTGGGCTTTCCTAATCGTGAAGTAGAGGAAGGTTTTGCTAAGTTTCTGATTCCATTCTATACCCGCTTTTCTAAAATTGAAGCTCCGTTTGAGATACAGAAGTTTGTTCAAGAAATACGTAGGGGACAGCCTGAAGCTTTCCTTAAAAGACTTCAAGGTTTCTTTGCTGACACTCCTTATGAACTGGTGAGCGATTTGGAGTTGCATTATCAGAATGTATTGTTCATTATCTTTAAGTTGGTAGGCTTCTATACTCAAGCTGAATATCATACGTCGGAGGGACGTATTGATCTTGTGGTAAAAGCTCCGGACTATGTTTATGTTATGGAGTTCAAACTTCAGGGTACTGCGGAGGAGGCAATGGAGCAGATAGAGAAGAAACATTATGCCCGTCCTTTTGAAACAGACTCGCGGAAACTGTTCAAGATAGGAATTAATTTCAGCAATAAGACGCGAAACATAGAGAAATGGATTATTGAATAGAAAAAATGAAAGTTTGTAGCTGTTGGGAGCTTTTTTAAAGCCCCCTATATTCCGTCACCGCATTGAAGCAAGGACATTCCTTCATCGGATTCAAGTCGTGATGTCCCACCACCAACACATTCGGAAACATTTGTTTCAGCTCGCGCAGCAGAGCTACCAGCGAGGCTTTCTGCGGTAGTGTGCGGGTGTCGGAGGGTTTATGGTTGCTGTCCAGTCCTCCTTCGTAGCAGATACCTATCGAATGCCTGTTGTGACCTTGACAATGCGCACCGATTTTGTTCAACGGACGTCCGCGATGAATTTCTCCGTCGCGTGTCAGGTAGAAGTGATAGCCGATGTCGCGGAAGTTGCGGTGGAAGATGTGGTCGTGGCGGCAATCTTCAAAGCTCAGGCTCACGCCCTGGGGCGTGGCCGAACAATGAATGATGATAAGCGTGATGATTCTCATCGGCCCATGCAGGAAGTAAGACCGAATACTCCGGCCAGCGCGGTAGCCACTGCTATGATAGATTTGAGGATGATGCCCCATACTGATTTTGATTTTGTTGCCATAATGATTTGATTTATAAATTATAAACTATTGTATGCTACGTTTGTCCGAAGGACGGAAGGCCTATCCCAGCGGATCTTCTTCTTCACCGTTCCGCCGGGGGTGCTTCCGCCGTTTCCGAAACCGTTGTCCGCGTTGTATTTGAAGGCCTCTTTCAGTTGGCCTTCCAGATTGATTTGGGCGTTGCTCAATTCGCCGGTGGCACGTGCGCGGAGTTTCAGCCCTTTCACGTTGTTGGCGAGGGTGAATTCGGCAGCGAGGCGGCGCCTTTCTTGCTGACGATGCTACGGAGAAGATGGCGAGGTCGTCCAGTTTCACGTTTTTGCCGTCCAGAATAAGTTCTTTGGTACAGGCAATCATGTCGGTGAGCACCCCTTTGATTAATCCTGCCGAGTAGGGAGTGTTGTGGTTTGCCATGTGTTTGGCAAGCATTTCGGTGTCGAAGGTTTCTTCAATGACGGGACGGGCATACCACAAACCTTTCAACGGGTGGTTTTCGCCGGTAAATTGATACTTTTTGTAACGAATCATGTTCTTTCGGTTTTTAAATTTCAGTTCTTGGTTTTCAATTCTCTTGTGATCACGATGCGAAGATACAACGGGGTTCAAGCCGGGTTGTCCGTAATGGTTCGTTACGGTTCGTTTCTATCTGTTATATACGCATATAGTGGCTGAAATGTGAATATTTTTGCCTATCTTTGTGACACTAAGAACTTCAAAAACAAAGAGAAATGGAACCTTTCAAAATACGCACTTACGGACGAACGGAACTCGCCCAACTCTATTGTCCGGGACTTTGTCCGCAAGCCGCTTTCCGCAAGCTGAACCAATGGATAGATTTTCATCCCACATTGCGGAGCGAGCTTCATGCGCTGGTTCCCTCGGACAAGGTGCGGACATATACTCCTGCACAGGTGCAACTCATCTACAATGCACTGGGAGAACCATATTGAATAGAGGATCGGGAGTTCTAAAGTTCTACTTCCGGATTGTGGAATAGAACTTTAGATTTGTAGAATGGAACTTTGCGGAAACATGCCTGTGATGCGAAAAAATGCACCCGATGCAGAAAATGCAGTGCAGACGTTTTCTCACACACGCACGTACGCGTTATATAATAATAGCCTGTCCGCGCTGCGTAGCATCAGGTTTTGCGATAATGGCCTTTGCTTGCCATTTCTTGCACTGCACCATGTTTCAGCAGGCGATGCAGCCAGCTTTGTGCGGTGTTGGCGTTGATGCCCGTCTCCGTAGCATGTTCCAACAGTTCCGCACGACTGAAGGTGGGCGGCATGCCGTTGAAGAAACTGTCGCGGTCGGCGTTGGTACGGCGGTTTATTTCCGTTGGAGGCAGGAAGGAAAGGATGTGTGCGGCATGGATGTAGAGAGGTTCCACAAGTCCGATTACGGCTTTGAAGTCGGCAGGAGAGAGGTGGATGTCCCAACGGGTAACGATGCCGTCTTTCAGGTTGTCGGCGGACAGTTCGGCATCGGGGGTGAGGTCTCCCCGCAATAGCCCTACAATGGTGGCTATGCGGCAGATGTTTACTGCCATGCGTGCTACGGAGCTGCTCATTTCATCGTTTTGGTTTGTATGGGCATGCAGGAAAAGGGCGGAGAAGAGTTTGTTGAACTCATTTTGTTGCTCTTCGGTGAACTTCAGGGTGTAGAGCCCTCCTTGTTTCAGCGCATCCAGTTGACGTTTCCATTCTTCGCCCATAGCGCTAAACAGTTTTTCCATGTCGGTGTTGTGCGTACCAAACTGGTCCTGCCACTCGTGTATGGCGGGCATGTAGTAGAAGATCTGGCGGGAGAACAGGCCGTTCTCTGCCGAGGGTATGAGCGGCTTCACCTGCGCCGGAGTACCGGAAATGAGGATGGAAAGATAGGACTTCTTGACTTCGCGGTATTCTTGGTCCGTACGTCGGTTGTACGAGAGGAAGTCATGGTCGAAAGCCCTGCGCAGCGTGTGGCTCCAATGGCCGTAGTCGGTGCCGATGGCGGTGGATATGGTGTCCGCTTCCGTTTCAAAGATGATTCCCGTTCCGTTGGAATCCATGATATTCTGCAGGATGCCTGTACCTGTGTTGTTGCCCGATATGATGAACATCCTGTTGGGCGGCATCTCCGGTTCTTCCATCTTGCTGCGCTCCTTGCCCATGGCATTGTAGCTGCTTTTCGCTTTTTTGTAGGCACTCATTTGTTGTTCCACTTGCCGGCGTATCTCGTCGTGTATGGCTCTATCAGCAGACGCACAAAGCCAGTATGCCCTTGCCGGCTGCGGACGGAGCCACGACGAATGTCTGGAGACAGGGCGACTGCATCTTTCCGCCGTAAAGGCAGCGGGCGTTGCGCTCCATGCAGGCTCCTAAGACGGTGAGCGCTCCGAGCAGGAGCACGTCGCGCTGTGCTCCTGTGGCGCCGTAGCTGCGGATGTGTTGCAGGGGCTCCGGCCATTCGGCTTCGGGCAGCAGTGGAAGAGGGAGCAGCGGTTCGCTTCCTGAAAGTTTCTCTTCCCGGCAATCCGCAGTGTCGGTTGTGTCCGGTTGTCCGTTTCCGTCCGCATTATAAGATACGTGTGCGTGTGTGTGAGAAAACGGCGGTACTGCATTCTCTGCATCGAGTGCATTTTTTGTGTCTTTTGCCCGCTTTTCTTCGCGGATGTCCACACCTGCTGTTTGGGCCAGGTGAAATGCTGTGCCCAGGTGCACGTTGCCATGTCCGTTTTTCAGGGCGTTGGTGTAGAGACGGTCGGCATGCGACGACTGGTACTTGGGCGAGAAGCTGCAGATGCGGTGGAAGTCGGCCCGGCCGCCTTCGCCGCAGTCGGTGGCTATCGCCATGGCGAGTTGTACGTATTCGGCATAGGAGGGCGCATGTCTGCGCAGGCTGCTTCGACGGCAGCCGTAAGTTTTTCTAATGATTCAAACATGTTGTGATTTATAAGTTGTGATTTATGGGGCATGGAAGAGGATTTTTCTGTTCTCTGAACAAGGCTTCGGGATCATGGCACAGGAAACAGGCACGCACGATGTCCTTGCCCGAAGTGTCCACGCCTTTGCCTGTGGGCTTGTCTTGCGTATCGCCTCCGTAGGCCATCTCTACGTAGTTCATTGCCCAATACATGCTTTCTGCAGCATTTTGTGCGGCATCGGCGGCATGTTCCTGCCGATAGGGCACAAAGGCTTTCACTCCTCGTCCGCCGGGACTTACAAAGCAGAGTACGGGACATAGGAACGGATCATCGAAGAGTGTCCGGCGCATCTGCTCGGCCTCTTGGAGGGAGTCCAAATGGTCGATGTCCACCACTACCAGTCCGGAGGTTTTCAGCAACGAGCGGCAGTTGCGGCGGGTGAATACGCCGCAGGGAGTGACGTAGGGCAACAGGGAGGCTTTGGCTGCGCGTATGTCGGCGGCGTTCCGCACCTGTAAGGTGGCAAGACGCAACGGTTCGTTGCAGGTGATGAGTTGATACACATCGGCAGGGGTCACCTCCATGGCGGGAGTCAGTGTGGCAGCTTTTAGGATTCGTCCCTGCGGGTCTCGCTGGGGTGCAATGGGGTTTTGGAACAGTGACATTTTACATTCGTTCATTATTTCTTTTGGTTTTGAAATTTCCGACGAAGTTAGAGAGAATAATCCGTAGTGGATTACACGTATAGGTGTAATCCTGATACAATAATTTATTATAATTTAATAACGTTAACATGAAACAACTGACAAATGATGTCATTACCCCTCTTAACTGGGGAAAAAAGATTGAAGCAGTGCGTAACCGTTTGGGTATTCACCAAATTGACTTATGCATAGAAGCAGGGATAAGTCCCTACACCTACCAAAAAATAAAAAGGGAAGAGGGTCGAGGCACGACAGCCTGCTGCGACTTTTGGCATGCCTGCGCCGCGCAATGACGGAAGAAGAATTCAGGGAGTTCTGGATGGGGCTGGTAAACTGTTAGGAATTATGAGAGTGGCTTACAGAAGAAACAACGTAAATAAAAATATAATAGTATGATACCTAAAGTTATTCATTATTGTTGGTTGAGCGGTGATCCTATTCCCGAAAAGTTACAGCGTTGTATGGATAGCTGGAAGAAATTCCTTCCGGACTATGAGTTTGTATTGTGGGACTTGGAGCGTTTTGATATCAAGACCTCTCAATGGGTAAAGGAAGCTTTTGAAGCGCGGAAGTATGCTTTTGCTGCTGATTATATCCGCTTATATGCGGTTTATAATTACGGCGGAATTTATATGGATATGGATGTAGAAGTAGTAAGACCTTTTGATGATTTGTTAGCATCGCCCTATATTTTGGGCTTGGAATCGGAGAAAGGGGTGGAGGCTGGTGTATTTGGAGCAGAAAGATACAGCCTTTTTTTGAAAAAAATTTTGTCTTATTATGAAAGACGATCTTTTTTGAAAGAAGATGGGACGTTTGACATGCGTCCTTTACCTTCTGTTTTGTTCGAAATACTGACTGATAATTATGTTTTGAGAGAAAGAAATTCTGTTGGTATTCCTTTTGATTCCAGCATGATGTATTTATTCCCTTCGGATTACCTTACCGCCAAATCTTATCTCAATGGAAAATAGAAGTAACGAAACATACCTATACTATTCATACTTTGCGGCATCGTGGCATGGAATGAAACATAAACTTTTTCGGTGCGTATCGGGAATTATAGGCAGGAATATGGCGCATAAAGTAGCCGTAATATTCAAGAAGTTGAGGCTTGTCAGGTAGCTGGTTTGTAGATATGGTGTTTTTCCTGAATTATGTATACTCCCTTCTTCTTGCATATCTCATCAGTAAGAATTATTCACGAGTAAAAGTCTCAGCTGGTGCATTTTTGGGAGTTCTGTTGCCGATATTTTTGATATGGCTTTCCATTTGTGGCGGACAGTATGATGTAGGCACTGATTATTGGTCGTATTATGGCTTTTTTAACGGAGAAGATTTTTATAAGTTTCGGGATAGCGGTGAGTATTTGTTTGCTTGGATCATCTCTTTATGTAACTCGTTAGGACTCTATGGACAGTCTCTGTTCTACGTGTTCTATGGAATTAATTTTTATTTTTCTTATCTTATATTAAAGCGGATAGACCTTAAATATATATTTCTGTTCATACTGCTTTATATCACGATCACCGGTTTGTTCAACAATCAGTTGACGCTTTGAGGCAAGCAACGGCGATATATATGGAACTTATGCTCTCATTCTGATTGTTGAGAGGAAAAAGTGGAAAGCGTTCTTTTTTATTATATTGTCGGCACTGATTCATCGGTCTGCTTTTTTTCTGCTGGTAGCGCTTGGCATGACAAGTTGGTAAGTAGGCTTATGCCGAAGTCTCTGTTTGTACTGTTGTGTATATCTCTTTGTTGCAGTTTTGTGCTTCGTGTGGAGATGCTTGAGCTTATAATTCCTTATTTATCTGATATCTATACAAACTACATAATGGGGCAGGAGAGTGGGGATAAAAGTATTCTTTTAAAAATTACAAAATTGATTTTTATTCCGTTTTACCTGTTTGCTCTTTTTCGTTTCAAAAAGATGGAGTTGACGGAGCTGGAAACAGTACTTTTTAAATGGGGTTTTATTTCTTTTTGTTTGAGATTGATGGTGTTGAATATGAGTGTCGTGTACCGGATATTCGACTATTTTCTGCTTTTATCCGTATTTCCGTTTTATTATTATCTCCGTTATCTCGTTAGAAATAATCGCAGCTTTGTATTTGTTGCCATCGTATTTTTATTGTCTGTTTTTTATATCCTGAAGGTTACAGTATTTGCAAGTGCTGAATATCAGTATGAATCCGTTTATTTTTCTTGAAGTATTCGTTGTCTTTATATCTTGTATCATTTATGAATTTGGAAGTTTTACTCTCTTGTATGTATCAAGAGGACATGGGCATTGCAGTGCGTGCTCGTGTACAGTCTGATTTGCTGATAATTAACCAGTGCAATAAGAACGGTATAGACGAAGTTACGGACGGGGTGCACCACATTCGTATGATCTCATCAACAGAACGGGGGCTCTCCAAAAGCCGCAATATGGCATTGGAGAATGCTTGTGGTGACATTTGCCTGATTTGTGATGATGATGAAATCTTTGAGGAGGGATATAAGGATGCTATTATCAAGGTTTTTGAACAGATGCCGAAGGCGGATGTCATCACTTTTGCTCTGCATCATCCCCAACGTAAGTTTCCCAATCACTGCAAAAAACTTGGTTACATCGGTGCACTGAAGAGTTGTAGTTTTCAGATCGCTTTCGCCGCGAAAAGGTTTTGGAAAAGAATATCCGTTTCGATGTGAAGATGGGGTCTGGTACGGGCAATGGCGGTGGAGAAGAAAACAAATTCCTTATGGACTGCTTACGCAGCGGGCTCAAACTGTGGTATGTACCGGTACTGATTGCTACGGTAGGGCAATCGAATTCGCAATGGTTTAAGGGACATACCGATCAGTTTTTTAGGAACCGAGGATGGGTGAACCGCAGGTTGCTTGGACTGATCGGGGCTTGGGCATATGCGTTCTACTATTCCGTTGTGAAGCATCCACATTATAAAAAAGACAATAGTTTTTTTGCATGCCCTGTATTATCAAATAGCGGGAGCATTTGAAAAACGGTAACGGAGAGAAAAAAGAAAACGTATGGAGATGAATCGAAAAATAGATGCCGTAATTACGTGGGTAGACGGTAACGATGATGCTTGGATAAGAGAGAGAAACCGTTATGCTATGCAATCTGCGGCAGATAGATATTTTAGAGACTGGGGTACGGTGAAGTATGTGCTGAGGGGGATAGACGCCTTTATGCCATGGATAGATAAGGTACATTTTGTGACCTGGGGACATACTCCCTTTTGGCTGAACAAGGTGTGCAGTAGGTTACGCGTGGTGCGGCATACTGATTTCTTTGCCGATAAGGCGCATTTGCCGGTGTTCAACTCCAATGCCATTGAGGCTAATCTACACTTGATACCGGAGTTGGCCGACCGTTTTGTTTATTTCAACGATGACATGTTGGTACTAAAGCCGGCTCCACTGGAACGTTTTTTTCGGAACGGGTTGCCGATGGACTTTATCGCACAAGGTATTCCGCGAAAAGGATTCCTATACAGAAAACTGCGCTCCAATGAGATTTATGTAGACATTGTGCAGAACGAACTGAATCTGCTCAATGCCCGTTTCTCCAAAAGAGATTTGTTGCGCAAGAATCCTGCTTTGTTCTATTCGGATAACTATGCGATAACAGACGTTTGTTGTAATTTTCTGTGTAATGTGCTTTGGCGGCGGTATGTCTGGCTGGGGCTATATCACCATCCGCAACCCTATTTGAAGAGTTCGTTATTGCTGGCTCATGAGCTATATGGCGATGTATTGTCCGATGTATCTACCCGCAGGTTTAGGAGTAGGAAGGATATTTGCCAGTACATTTACAGGGATGTACAGTTGGCAAGTGGTAACTTTGTACCCTATACCCCTCGCGATGTATTTTGCCTGAATATCAACAGTTATGATTGTTTAAGTAAAAATAAGGCGAAAATAGAAAATGCCCGTTTCTTTTGTGCAAATGACAGTACTTATCTAAGAACGGATGAGTTTGAACCGACCCGTCACTTACTAATTGATATTTTAGAAAAAATACTCCCTGATAAGTCTGTTTTTGAGATTTAAATAATGGTTTCTATTATTACTCCTTCTTTCAATTCTTCTGCATTTATTTCTCAAACGATTGACTCTGTGCTGTTTCAAACCTATACAGATTGGGAAATGCTGATTGTAGATGATTGTTCTACTGATGATTCTGCCAGTATAATTAAGCAATACAGTAAGAGGGATGCTCGGATCAAATATTTGAAGACAGATTTACCTTCCGGTTCTCCATGCGAACCTCGCAATATCGGAATTATGAGTGCGCAAGGCCGCTATATTGCTTTCTTGGATAGTGACGATGTATGGCTACCGAATAAATTGGAAGAACAATTAAAGTTGTTTGAAGATGCGGACACAGCCATTGTGTATTCCAATTATGAGAAAATCAATGAAGACGGAGAACGGGGACAACGAATTGTGACAGTTCCGCCACAGGTTTCCTATATGGAGCTGTTGAAAGGAAATGTGATAGGCAATCTGACCGGAATCTATGATACGGAGAAAGTAGGTAAGGTTTATTGCTCTAAGATACACCATGAAGATTATGTATTGTGGTTGTCTATTTTGAAGAAAGGGTTTGTCGCGAGGAATACGAATGTGGTTCATGCGTTGTATAGAGTGAGAAAGCAGTCTGTGTCTGCCAACAAATTAGCTGTTATTTCTTGGCAATGGAATATTTACAGGAATGTTGAAAAAATAGGCTTTTTAAAGGCTTGCTATTATTTTATTCATTATGCTTGGCGTGCATTGTTGAAAAGTAAAAAATAAAGGAATATGAATTACAAAGCTATTGACACCCGGAGAATTATTGATTATATCTACTCTTTTCCCGGTTCGGTTATTGGAGTGGAAGATATTATTCAGAATGCCGGTGCGGACAAACTGCGGGTATATCCCGCCTTGTTTGAACTGGAACAGGCCGGATATATCGAAGTAGTGGAGCGTGAGGAACTCGGAGTGCCGTTGGCGGTACGCAGGAGAAGAGACGCTTCACAAGTTCTGCATGACAGTATGTGAGCGCAATACGAAATTGATAAACGACAGATAACAGCGGTTATTTTGTTTTAGGCGCAGCCGGGATTGCTTAGTTTGAGCGGTTCCGGCTGTTTATTTTAGATTTTCAAGCTCTCATTGCTTTTAAATATCTCAATGATAATTCTATAAAATGAATGTTGGAGTAAACTCAATACCCAAAGCACGAGCAATACGAAAGAAGCTTGACAATTGTATATCAGCTTCTCCTTTTTCAACGCGGGCAATATAGCTCTGTTCTTTGCCGATTTTCTGCGCCAACTGTTTTTGGGTTAATTTAAGTTCTTTGCGCCGTTCCCGAAGTATATCACCATAATACCACGCCATTGTCCTTTCATTGAAAGATTCACGAGAAGCTGTACCATGTTTCCCGTATTTTTCATCAAGCAACTGATTGGTTGTCTTGAGCTTTGCTAACTTTTTTTCATCTAATTGTATCATAACGCTAAATCTTTTAAGATCCGCACAGCTTTGGCTATCTGTTTATCATAATCTTTTGTGGATTTTTTCAGGAAGCCGTTAAGCAGGATTATCTTTGTTGATAATATGACATTACTGTTATCAATCGCAAATAGCACCGTCCGATATTCATTTGAACCAACAGATACACGCATCTCATACAAGTTTGTTCCGTCTAAATGTTTTATATACTTTACAGGTAAAGCATATACAGTTTGTACAAGTCCAAATGTATATTCAAACTTATCCTTTACTTTTGTATTCAGACTATTGTAGAATTTTTCAAATTCTTCTGTTCTGAATATAATTCTTATATCGGTGGTTTTACCGTCAACTGATGTCATTGCACAAATATAACTAATTAGTTATAATGTGGCAGCAAACAACTTATCTATTTATAGATATTTAATCATTGCTTAGTTTGAGCGGTTACGCAATATCATTTTGTAATACTAATATATTAATACATGACTTTTGGTGCCGGACCAGCACAGCTTTTCATGTTGCCAGGCAAAGGCTTGCCACCTGGAACGAGACAGGCGTGCTGCAAGGTGTAGCGCACCCGCTCGGCCTGTTGGGGTGTGATACCCGAGTAGATCACGATGTCGTAGTCCATCACGTTGAGCGCCGTATAAGGCTCTGCGGAAGCATCGATCGGATAGCGCAAATAGGTGTCGATACCCGGAATGTACTGTTCTGTGCGGTACCGTGCCCGGTCGTACTGCGGAGTGTCGTCACACCAGTCCTCCTCGAACACATGGTCTAGGCCCAGGTAGTGTCCCGCTTCGTGGGCAAACGCGGCTATCCCGGCATTGCAGTACCCGTTACCTACTACCTCCTCCAGGTTCAAGAATATACCGCTGAAACAGCCCGGGACAGCGGTATTGCACCCTTGCAGCATCTCCTCCGGAGCGAAATAAGGCAGGAAGGTGAATCCCGCTGTACTAGTGTCTTCGGAAACGATATGGTCGTTAATGAAGGGAGATACCCATACATTGATAACCTCGGTCATTTCCCACAGGTTGTCGCCGACCCATTGCCTCAGCTCTTCGTTGGATATATCGAGGTCCAGTTCGTAACGCTCGTCAAGATAGTGTATACCCGGTGTGGACAGTGCAGTACCGTCGGGGGCGTGAGTGGCCGGGACGAACCGGATGCCGGCGTCGGCTAGCCCCGGCAGGGGCCAGACGTTCCGGTACAGGCGGTTGGCGCACGCGAGCATCTCGTCAAAAAAGTAGGGATGCGGATAGGTGCCGTCCTTACGAGGCATGACATGGAACACGACCGGTAGCACCCGGTCCTGCGGCCCCGGCGTGTAACCGGGCAACCCGTCCGTATTTATCGTTACGGTATTGGAGTAATAAACCGCCTTGTTGGTTCGGACTACACCCTTGAAATAATAGGTCTTGCCGGGAATTGGCAGGTCGATCCATCCGGCCGAATAGATCAACTCCTGCGTCCAGTCCCACCTTGGATCAGCTCGTCGTCGGCGCAATCGCGGATGAACGTATAGTCCGATCCGTCGGGATTGGGGTTCTCCGGGGAGTAATAGCCTCCGAAGGCGAGCAGTTTTTCGCCTTCGGGCAAGCCGCTCATCACTAAGTAAGGAACAAACTGGGAGGGCCCCTGAGGATAGCCGTCGAAATAGGTTTCGTGGATCACGTTGTCGATCCGCACCTTAAAGGTCGAAGGCGGCGTATCTGGCCCCAGTTCCGGGTCTTTGGAGCATGAGGCGAATACACTCAGCAAAAAGATAAATAATAAATTGCGATATTTCATAACTTAATTAAGTTTCTTCCAAAATCCTGTTATCTAACATCCGCCCCCCACATCATCTTATTCCGCAGTGTATCGAAAAAGATGTGATTGAAGCGTTTCACCACCTTTATGGAATAGTCTGCGCGTGAGATCGTGAGTTGTGTGGTTTCTTTGCATGATTCACTCCGCCCGTCAATGGCTACGAGGAAGTTGTGGCTGCGGCTTTCTACATCGAGCGTGATTTCCCAGTCGTCGCAGATGACGATGGGCCGTACGTTCAGGCTATGAGGGGCAACGGGTGTAATGGCAATCGTTTTGCTGTGGGGAACGATGACCGGACCGCCGACGCTCAGGGAGTAAGCCGTAGACCCGGTGGGAGTGGCTATGACCAGGCCGTCGGCCTGATAGGTTGTGAGATGCGCTCCGTTGATGGCGGTATGGATGCTGATCATGGACGAACTGTCGCGTTTCAACACTGCTATTTCATTAAGGGCGTATGGAGACGCCATTAGTTTCTCGTCGTCACACTTCAGCTGCAACACGCTGCGTTCCTCTACCTTATAGTGGTTGTTGTAAATTTCGTCAATCGTTTCTTCCATTTCTTCGGGCGATATGTCGGCCAGAAAACCGAGACGTCCGGTGTTGATGCCCAAGATGGGAATGTTCTTCTTGCCCACGCGGCTGGCAGCTTTCAGGAATGTGCCGTCGCCTCCGATGCTGATGACCATATCTGCGCAGAAATCGTTACCGTCGAACAAATCGGCGGCGGGAATGTCGAGGTGCAGGTCGGAGGTTAGGAAATTGTAGAACTCGCGGCAGACACAAAGTTGTGCTTTGCGTCCGGCAAGCAGGCGGAAAAGATTTTCGGCATGCGATGACTTTTTCGCTGATAGGTATTTCCAAATATGGCAAATTTCATAATTGATTTCTGTTTTTGTAGGTTGCAAAAATAGTTTTTTTCTCAGAATACTGCCAACATATTGCTATTATTTGTACTTTTGCCCCAAACTATAGGCCGATTTATGACTAAATTAAGTGTAAATATCAATAAAGTAGCAACGTTACGTAACGCACGTGGAGGAGAGGTCCCTAATGTTGTGAAAGTAGCGCTGGATTGCGAGAACTTTGGCGCCGACGGCATAACGGTGCATCCGCGCCCCGACGAAAGGCATATCCGCAGGAGTGATGTCTATGATTTGCGTCCGTTGTTACGTACGGAGTTCAATATAGAAGGGTATCCCGCACCCGAATTTATCGACTTGGTGCTGAAGGTGAAACCGCATCAGGTGACACTGGTGCCGGATAGTCCTACGCAACTGACCTCCAATTCGGGGTGGGACACGAAAAACAATCTGGAGTTCCTGACCGAGGTGCTGGATACATTCAATAATGCAGGTATCCGTACATCCGTATTCGTGTCTACCGACGTGGAAATGATAGAATATGCAGCCAAAGCCGGTGCGGATCGCGTAGAACTCTATACCGAGCCCTATGCTACGGCTTTCCCTAAAGGACGGGAAGCTGCGGTGGCTCCTTTCGTGGAAGCAGCAAGATGGCACGAAGCTTGGGACTGGGACTGAATGCCGGCCATGACCTGAGTCTGGAGAATCTGAATTATTTCTATACAAACATACCCTGGCTGGATGAGGTTTCTATCGGTCATGCATTGATTAGCGATGCATTGTATCTGGGATTGGAACGCACCATTCAGGAATATAAAAATTGTCTCCGCTGATGAATCTTATGTTATTATTAGCCCAAGTGGCTCCGGCGTTGGCCGATTCTATTGCCGGTGCCAATCCGGTACTTACTCCCGTTGCTGCTCCCGATGAAATGAATCTGTGGAGCATGGCTGTCAAGGGCGGTTGGATTATGGTGGTTCTCGGAGTGCTCTCCGTTGTCTGCTTCTATATCCTGTTTGAGCGTAATTATGTTATCCGTAAGGCGGGCAAAGAAGACCCGATGTTCATGGATAAGATCAAGGACTATATTCTGGGGGGCGAGATTAAGGCGGCCATTGCCTATTGCCGTAGTGTCAACACGCCCTCTGCTCGTATGATAGAAAAAGGTATCAGCCGTTTGGGACGCCCGATGAACGATGTACAGGCAGCCATAGAGAATGTCGGTAATATTGAGGTGGCAAAGTTGGAGAAAGGATTGACTATCATGGCCACTATCTCCGGTGGCGCACCGATGATTGGGTTCTTGGGTACGGTGACCGGTATGGTGCGTGCCTTCTTTGAAATGGCGAACGCGGCAATAATATTGATATAACACTGCTTTCGGGCGGTATATACGAGGCTATGATTACGACGGTAGGCGGCTTGATTGTGGGTATCATTGCCATGTTTGCCTATAACTATCTGGTGACTCTGGTGGATGGCGTGGTCAATAAAATGGAATCCAAAACAATGGCATTCATGGACCTGCTGAACGAACCCGCTAAATAATAATAAGTAAATTAGTAATTGAAAAGTGTTACAACGTAGAGCCAAAATATCGCCTAATTTCAGTATGGCATCCATGACGGATGTTATATTTCTGCTGTTGATTTTCTTCATGATAACGTCTACGGTAGTATCACCGAATGCAATCAAGGTATTGCTTCCGCAGGGGAAACAGCAGACATCTGCCAAACCGCTGACAAGGGTCATCATCGACAAGGATTTGAATTATTATGCTGCTTTCGGCAATGACAAGGAGCAAGCCTTGACTTTGGACAGACTGACACCTTTCCTGCAATCGTGTGCGGCGAAAGAACCCGAAATGTATGTGGCTTTGTATGCCGATGAATCAGTTCCCTACCGGGAAATTGTGAAAGTGCTGAATATCGCTAATGAGAATCACTTCAAAATGGTGCTGGCCACACGTCCGCCCGAAGGTAAGTGAGCGCAGTCATAAACAGCTAAAATCGTAAATCGAAACAGTGGATCGGAAGAAGAAAGGAAAATACGTAGGATTGGCAGGGGCGCTGTTGGTGCACGTGGTTGTCATTGCCCTTTTGATACTGGTGGGATTTACGTTGCCCGAACAGTCCGAGGAAGGTGGTGTGCCTGTGATGATGGGTGAGGTGCCCGATGCATGGGGAGCTGCCGATCCTTCTTTGGTGGAAGTGGATGTGATGCCGGAAGAAACCGCCCCGGAAATGCCGGAGGAGGTGGAGCAGGACATGCTGACACAGGAGGAGGAAGAAACAGTTGCCATAAAGCCTAAGGCTGAAGAAAAAA
>ENA-OQLB01000539-OQLB01000539.1-human-gut-metagenome-genome-assembly--contig:-NODE-539-length-20923-cov-14.753510_pt1 | contig 20923 bp, 29 predicted proteins | sample MGYA00242656_ERZ504813 | MGnify/ENA primary metagenome ERZ504813 (study PRJEB26092, sample SAMD00036388) | human gut metagenome | host: Homo sapiens | study: EMG produced TPA metagenomics assembly of... | reverse complement strand
GACAAGGTGGCCGCCGAGGCCGCAAACGCCGCAGCAAAGGCGGAAAGCGCTGAAACCGTATTGGCGGAACCATCCAGCGATACCAGGCCGCGGAGAAGAGGCGAGGCCCGTGGGACGTCAATGATGAGGACGTGCCCGATTATGACGATTATCTGGATCTGGGCGCTACTACCTGCCCTTCCTCCGGGGCATCCAACTGCGTATCAAGGCCAACCGCGCCACCCAGCAAGTGCTTGGTTCCACCATCACCTTCGGCTCCTCCAGCCTGGAGATCGAAGCCTTTGCCGCACCCAAGACCCTGGGACTGTGGGATGACGTTCGCGGTGACCTGCTTGAAGCCAACAAGGCCGCTTCTGAAGTGGACGGTGTGTTCGGCACCGAACTGAAGCTGCCGGTCAATGTCAAGGGCGGCAAGACCGTGAACACGCGCATCGTTGGTGTGGACGGCCCGCGCTGGATGCTGCGTGGCATCTTCTCCGGCAAGGCTGCTATCGATCCGGACAGCCCGGAGACCGAGGCGCTGAACAAGTTCTTCGCCGGCATCGTCGTCGAGCGTGGCGAGGAGCCTTTGGCGCCGCGCGATCTGATCCCGATGCATCCGCCGGTCGCCCCCGCTGAGCGTAAGGCCGCCAAGGCCGCGGCCGAAGCCGGCGAGGCGAACGGCAAGGAACACTTCAAGGACATTCCGGACAACAAGCCGAAGGGCCCGTTGAGCCAGGACCAGCAGACCGAAGTGAAGACCACGCTGTCTCGCGGCCCGATGTTCTCCGAAGTTCGCTGATTTATAGGAAGAGACTTGGCAGACAACAAACGCACCGGCCTGTCCGCTCTAGCCGACGCCGGCAATGAAGGCGAGGATTTCTCCGTCATCGACGCCATCGGTGGCCCGCGTGGCGTCATCGAATCCATGCTGCCTGGCGTGGTGTTCGTCGTACTGTTCGTGGCCACGAGCAATCTGAATCTCACCATTGCGGTTTCGGCCGTGTTGGCGGTATTGCAGGTTATTGTGCGACTGATTCAGCGCCAGTCGGTAATGGGCGCGGTCTCTGGTCTGGTGGCGGTAGGCATCTGCCTGATTTGGGCATGGCAGACTCATGAGGCCCGCAATTACTACATCTTCGGATTCATTACCAATGCTGGCTATGCCGCGTTGCTTGCCGTGTCGCTGATTGCGCGCGTGCCCGGACTGGGTTTGGTCGTCGAATTCATCCGTAGCCTGCCCACCGAGCATTTCAAGGCATGGTTCCATGACTGGATGGACGACAAGGCCCTGAAACGCGCCTATATGATTGTCACCGGCCTGTGGGTCGGTCTGTTCCTGCTGCGGCTGGTGGTGCAGGTGCCGCTGTATCTGACCAACCATGTAGCTGCACTCGGCGTGACCCGCCTGCTCATGGGCATTCCGTTCTGGGCATTGGCGATTTGGGTGAGTTACCTCATTATTGCCACGCCGATGCACCGGCATAAGGTCGCGGCTAGGAAGATACAGACTGAAGTCGCTGTTGATGCCGAACTCGAACCGAGCGCAACCGGAAAGGACGATGATGCAAGCTGAAGTTCGTATCGAACGATACGCCGACCAAGGCCGCTGCGTGGCCCATATCGACGGTCGTGTGGTGTTCGTCCGCTTCGCCTTGCCCGACGAACTCGTGCGAGTCGAACTTGACGAGCCCCACGACCGGGACGACCGGTTCTGGACCGGCGAAGTCGTCGAGGTTCTCGAGCCGTCCGAAGACCGAGTCACCCCGGCATGGCCACTTGCCGGTCCCTTGGCGATGGGCGGGGGAGTGGGCGGCGCGGATCTCGTGCACGTCTCTTTGCCCGGCCAACTCAAGTGGAAGGCCATCACCGTCTCCGAACAGATGAGCCGACTCGGCCATATCGACGTGGCCGTTCCCATCGAGCGCATGCCCGGCGACAAGGCAGCCGGCGGCCTCAATTGGCGTACCCGCATCGAAATGATTGCCGACGACAACGGCATGCCATCCATGCGCCGGCGCGGCACACACAACCGCGTGGCCATCGACACCATGCCGCTTGCCACGCGCACGCTGCTGGACGTCGCCAAGCGCGAACACGTGTGGGAAGGCGGCTTTGAACCCGGCTCCCAGATTCGTCTTTCCGTGCCCGAACCGCGCGGCGAGATCGTCGATACCGCGGCAGCAGACGACAATTACGCCGTACTTGTGGACGGCGAACTGCGCGCCGGCTCCCAGCTGCTCACCGAACAGGTGACCATCAACGGCACGACCTTCGACTATCAGGTTGACGCCAACGGTTTCTGGCAAGTGCATCGCCAAGCGCCGATCGCCCTCGGTACGCACGTGATCAACCTGGTCAACGGGCAGCTGCAGTCAGCGGCGGACGCCGTAATCTGGGATTTGTATTCCGGTTCCGGCCTGTTCACCCTGCCGCTGGCCACAATGACCGGTGAACGCACCCGCATGCTCAGCGTTGAAGCGCGCGTGTGGCCGTCAAGAACGCCCAGCGCAATCTGCGCGCCATGAACCTGAACGACGTGGACGCCGCGCGGGTGACGTCTCGCGCACGCTGGACCATGTGCCGGCGCATCTGGCCAAGCCGAATGTCGTAGTGCTTGATCCGCCGCGTGCCGGTGCTCGTGCCAAGGTCTGCCGCCAGATTGCCGCGGCCGGCGCATCCAGCGTGGTCTACATCGCCTGTGATCCCACCAGCCTCGCACGCGACACCGCGACACTCATCGGCGAAGGCTACGAGCTCAAAGACATCCGTGCCTTCGATATCTACCCGATGACCCACCATGTTGAGACGGTGGCCCTGTTTACCCGCTGACAGGTGAGCATATGACACGACGAATTCTCGGATTGCTGGCCTGCATGGCGGCTGTGTTGTCCCTGGCCGCCTGCACGCCGGCCGGTAGGGCGGTCGGCGATACCCAAGACAGCATGCCGGAAGTCGCCCACGATTCCACACATCCCACGGATGTCACAGTCGGCTTCGTGGGGTCGACTGACACCGCCGCAGACGAGTTCGTCATCAATGCGCTGTCTGATGACAAACTCAATGTCTACTATGCCTCGCTCGAAACATCCGCAAGCTCGGCAAACGCAACTGATGGTGTATCCGGTGAAACCGAATCTTCTGACGCCGGCACTACCAGCGAAAACGGTGCCGATAGTATGGATGCTCATACTGGCGTCGACAAGAATGCGGTCACCGCACAGCAGGGTGTTGCCGATTTCGTAGCTCGCGCGTCAAAATCGTGGTTATCAGCGGCATCGACGTTACCGACGCCAACCGGGAGAGCTGGAACCAGACGTTGACCAATGCGCGTGAAGCCGGTATTCCAGTCGCTCTCATTGATCCAAAGCATGCGCCCGAAGATGAACTGCTGTACGCCGTCATCCTTCACCTCAACACCAACAGTGCCGATTCTGGCGACACTGCCGATACCAAGCCAATGACTATTACTGACGCCGTGCTCACCATCACGCGCGACGAACCCCACGAACGCGAGATCAAAGTCACCGTTCCTGAGCCGAATCAGGCCCTTGAAGCTGAGAAAGCACCCTGAATCATCCCTGAGCCTTAGCGGATTGCGAAACAAGACGCGGTAGGCTGGAGAATATGAGTGCAACAACAGCCGTGGAAATGCCTGAGATCGGAGCGACCGGTCTTACCCCCAAAGAAGTGGTGCAGCGTATCGAAAGTGGCCAATCGAATGCGGTGAAAACATCCACCTCGCGTTCGGTTCAAGATATCGTGCGAGCCAACGTATTCACGCTGTTCAACGGCATCATCTTCGCCGCGATGGTACTGGTGCTGATCACCGGTTCCTGGAGGGACGCGGTGTTCGGTTTCGTCATCATCATCAACACGGGCATCGGCATCGTCACCGAACTCAGGGCCAAGCGCACGCTGGACAGGCTTTCCATCCTTGTGGCCTCCGAATTCCTCGTGCATCGTGACGGCAGGGACGTGGAGGTGCCCCACAACGAGATCGTGCTCGACGACCTGCTGTGGATCCGTGCCGGCGAACAGGTGCCGGCCGACGGGCAGATCATCCAGACCTGGGGACTGGAGCTTGACGAGTCCATGCTCACCGGCGAATCGCGTACCGTGCGCCACAAGGTGGGGGAGCAGGTGTATTCCGGCGCCACCGCGGTCTCCGGCATGGCATTGGTCAAGGTCAATGCGGTCGGCAGCCATTCCTACGCCGCCACGCTCACCGCGCAGGCCAAGGTATACAAGAAAACCGTGTCCGACCTGAACAAGGGCATCAACACGATTCTGAAATTCATGACCTTCCTCGTGGTACCGCTGTGCATTCTGCTGATTCTTTCGCAGATTCATACGGTCGGCGGTTGGGGCACGGCACTCTCCACCGGCGAATGGCGGCAAGCCGTGGTTTCCGCGGTCGCCGGCGTAGTAGGCATGATTCCCGAAGGCTTGGTGCTGCTGACTTCGCTGAACTTCGCGGTGGCCGCCATGCGTCTCGCCCGTCACAATACGCTGGTGCAGGAGCTTGAATCCGTGGAGACACTGGCTCGCGTGGACGCGCTGAACCTCGATAAAACCGGCACGATCACCGATGGCGGTATCGCCTTCAACCGGCTCGTGATGCTCGATTCCGCCAATGCGGCTGCGGAACAGGCAGCCACGCAGGCCCTCTACGACTGCTGCAACGAAGAGCAGCCCAACGGCACCGGCCAAGCCGTACTCGCCGGCTCAAGGCCCAAGGATATGGGCAGGTGCGGTTGAGTCTCGTGTCCCGTTCTCTTCGGCGCGCAAATGGAGTGCGGTGCGTAAATCCGGCGAGACCTGGTACATGGGAGCGCCGGAGGTGATTATTTCTGCGCTTGAGGGTGACTATTCGTCGGTGTTGCAGCAGGTTAACGAGTATGCCAATGACGGCAACCGTGTGTTGCTGGTTGCGCGGTCTACAGCTCCCCTCTCCGAGGGGAGCTGTCGCCAAAAGCGACTGAGGGGAGCAGTTGAGGGAGCCAATGTCTCGGACGGCCGGCAACTGGATGTGCAGGCTGAGCCGGTGGCGTTGGTGTTGTGCTCTGAGAAGATTCGCGAGGACGCCGAGCGGACGCTCGCTTGGTTCCGTGAGCAGGGTGTGCGCTGTCGTGTGATTTCCGGTGACAATCCAGTGACCGTGGGTGCCATCGCCCGCAGAGTGAAACTGACAGGCGACCATGAGCCGGTGGCGATGGACGCGCGCGAACTGCCCGAGGACGTGAACGAACTGGCCCGCGTGCTCGAAAACGTCGATGTGCTCGGCCGCGTGCTGCCTGACCAGAAGAAGGCCATCGTGCAGGCGTTGCACACGCAGAACCACGTGGTTGCCATGACCGGCGACGGCGTCAACGACGCGCTCGCCATCAAGGAGGCGGACCTCGGCATCGCCATGGGCAATGCGGCGCCCGCCACCAAGGCCGTGGCCCAGGTGGTGCTGGTGGATTCGAAGTTCTCGCACCTGCCGGACGTCGTGGCGCGGGGCCGTCAGGTCATGGCCAATATGGAGCGCGTGGCCAGCCTGTTCCTCGTCAAAACCGTGTACTCCGCGCTGATCTCGCTCGGCGTAGTGCTGACGCAAATCCCATACCCATACCTGCCGCGCCATATCACGTATATCGGCGCTCTCACCATCGGCATGCCCGCGTTCATTCTGGCGCTCGCGCCGAACACGCGCCGCTATATTCCGGGATTCCTCAAGCGCGTGGTCACGTTCGCGCTGCCGGGCGGCATCGCCACCGCGCTGTCGGTGTTGCTGGCCGCTTGGGTGCTGCCGCCGGTCATGGCTGGAACGTGACCGGCGATGCCACGGACCTGTCCGCCCTGCGCGCCACCAGCGCCATCATCCTGTTCGCGATGGGCGTGTTCGTGCTGGCCCGCGTGGCCAGACCACTCAACGGTTGGCGTGGCGTGCTGGTGGCGGTGTTCGCGGCGGCGGGCGTGATCGGCGCGTTCGTCCCGTTCGTGGCGAACTTCTTCGCTCTGATTCTGCCGACCGGCGCCACGATGGTGGCCACGCTGATCGCGTTGGCCGGTTCCGCGCTGATCTTCGCGCTGTGCCTGTGGCTGGCGCCGCTCGTGCGCGGACTGACGGGCAAGCTCTCGCGTCGGCATTGAGACGGCGGCGCGATTGTCTCATACTTCAAGCCGACACGCCAGAGCCTCGGTAACGTGCCCGTACCATGTGTAGCGGATAATCAGCGGCATCATAAGCCGATTCATGATTTCGGAGGAAGCATGTCCTTACGCGACGACCAGCTGGCTACCCTCAAGGCAGCCGGCAAGGACTTCGATTACTACAACATCGCCAATCTCGACGGCATCGATCATCTGCCGTACTCGCTGAAGGTACTGGTCGAGAATCTGGTACGCAACATCGACGGTGCCAACATCACCGACGAACACGTCAAGACCCTGCTCGACTGGGATCCGAACGCCGAACCCAGCCACGAGATCCAGTTCACGCCGTCCCGCGTGATCATGCAGGACTTCACCGGCGTGCCCTGCATCGTGGACCTCGCCACCATGCGTGACGCGGTCAAGGACCTTGGCGGCGACCCGGAGGTCATCAACCCGCAGGTCCAGTCCGATATGGTCATCGACCACTCTGTGCAGATCGACAAGTACGGCATCGCGACGCGGTCCAGCAGAACATGGACATCGAATACCAGCGCAACGGTGAACGCTACCAGTTCCTGCGCTGGGGTCAGCAGGCATTCAAGAACTTCCGCGTGGTGCCGCCGGGAACCGGCATTATCCACCAGGTCAACATCGAATACTTGGCCAAGGTGGTCATGAGCAAGGCCGAGGCCAACGGCAACACGCTCGCCTACCTCGACTCCTGCGTGGGCACCGACTCGCACACCACCACCGAAACGGTCTGGGCGTGCTCGCTGGGGCGTCGGCGGCATCGAGGCCGAGGCCGCCATGCTCGGCCAGCCGATCTCCATGCTCGTGCCGCGCGTGGTCGGCTTCAAGCTCACCGGCTCCATCCCGGAGGCGTTACCGCCACCGATGTGGTCCTGACCATCACCGACATGCTCCGCAAGCACGGCGTGGTCGGCAAGTTCGTGGAATTCTACGGCGAAGGCATCGCCTCCGTGCCGCTGGCCAACCGCGCCACCATCGGCAACATGGGCCCCGAGTTCGGCTCCACCTGCGGCATCTTCCCGATTGACAACGTCACGCTCGACTACCTGCGCCTGACCGGCCGCTCCGAAGAACAGGTCGCGTTGGTCGAAGCCTACGCCAAGGCCAACAAGCTGTGGGGCGACGCCTCCGACCCGGATTACGTGGAACCGCAGTACTCCGAATACGAGGAACTCGACCTCGGTACCGTGGTGCCGTCCATCGCTGGCCCGAAGCGCCCGCAGGACCGCATTCTGCTCTCCGAAGCCAAGGAGATGTTCGAGAAGACCGCTCCCGCCTACGAGACCGAGAAAACCGTCAAGGATCCGGTGGCCGTGTCCACGACTTCCGCGGCGATTTCGACATCGAAAACGGCGACGTGGCCATCGCCTCGATCACCTCATGCACCAACACCTCCAACCCGTCCGTGATGATCGCCGCCGGCTGATCGCCCGCAACGCACATGCCAAGGGCCTTAAGCCCAAGCCTTGGGTCAAGACCTCGCTGGCCCCCGGCTCGCAGGTCGTGGCCGACTATCTGAAGGCCGCCGGCCTGCAGAACGACCTCGACGCGCTCGGCTACCAGCTCGTCGGCTTCGGCTGCGCCACCTGCATCGGCAACTCCGGCCCGCTGCTGCCCGAGATCTCCGAGGCGATCAACGCCAACGACCTGACCGTCACCGCCGTGCTCTCCGGCAACCGCAACTTCGAAGGCCGCATCAGCCCAGACGTCAAGATGAACTATCTGGCCTCCCCGCCGCTGGTCATCGCCTACGCGCTCGCCGGCACGATGGACTTCGACTTCGAAACCCAACCGCTCGGCACCGACGCGGACGGCAATGACGTGTACTTGAAGGATATCTGGCCCACCAACTCCGAGGTCGCCGCCGTGGTCGACGGCACTGTGAGCCGCGAGATGTTCCTCAAAGACTACGCCTCCGTGTTCGACGGCGACCACCGCTGGAAGGGCCTCGACGTGCCGGAAGGCGAGCTGTTCGCGTGGAACGACAAGTCCACCTACGTGCGCAAGCAGACCTTCTTCGACGGCATGAAGCCACGCCGGACCCGGTCGCCGACATCCACGGCGCCCGTGTGCTGGCCCTCCTGGGCGACTCGGTCACCACCGACCACATCTCCCCGGCAGGCGCGTTCAAGGCCTCCAGCCCGGCCGGCAAGTATCTGACCGAGCGCGGCGTGGAGCCGAAGACTTCAACTCTTACGGTTCTCGCCGAGGCAACCACGAGATCATGGTGCGCGGCACGTTCGGCAACATCCGTCTGCGCAACCAGCTGCTCGCCTCCGTGGGCGAGGAGGTGACGCCTGGCGGCTTCACCTACGACTTCCTCGCCAAGAAGCCGACCACGATCTTCGAAGCCTCCCGCGACTACATCGACAACAAGGTGCCGCTCGTGGTGCTCGCCGGCAAGGAATACGGCACCGGCTCCTCGCGCGACTGGGCCGCCAAGGGCACGGTGATGCTCGGCGTCAAGGCCGTGATCACCGAAAGCTTCGAGCGCATCCACCGCTCCAACCTGATCGGCATGGGCGTGCTGCCGCTGCAGTTCCCGGCAGGCGAATCCTATGAGTCCTGGGCCTCAACGGCACCGAGACCTACGATATCGCCGGCGTCGAGAAGCTTAACGAGGGCGTGACCCCCAAGACGGTCCACGTCACCGCCACCCACGAGGACGGCTCCAAGACCGAGTTCGACGCGGTGGTCCGCATCGACACGCCCGGTGAGGCCGACTACTACCGTAACGGCGGCATCCTCCAGTACGTGCTGCGCAACCTCATGAAGTAACCACCTTCTTGGCTCCCCTCTCTTGAGGGGAGCTGTCAGCGAAGCTGACTGAGGAGAGCAAGGCCGGTATCCGCCAACGGATACCGGCCTTTTCCACGCATGCCAAAATGCTATACTGTATAGCATCTTCGAAATGGAGGTTGCCATGACCATGGTCCAAATGAACGTTCGCATTGATGCGAAACTGAAGAACGAGGTCGAAGAAGTCCTCAAGGGCAAAGGCGTATCGGTGAGTGACGTAATCCGGTCGCTGTGGTTGTACATCGCCGACCGCAAGGAAGTGCCGGCATTGGAAACGACCGCCGAAGAGCAAGCCCGCGAGGAGGAAAAGCAGCGCAAGCTGAAACTGATTCGAGAAGGTGCCGGATACGTACACAAGGAACTGGTCAAGGCCGGACTGATCTCAGAAGACACCGACCTCATGGAAGGCCTTACCTGCAAGCAGTTCCGCGACAAAATGTACGACGAGCAACTTGATGCGTATTACAACATGAAGAGGGCCGATTGATGACCGACGTTTCCATGCAGCGTATTTTGCTCGATACCAACGTACTGTTGGACTATTTGCTCCATCGCGATGATCACGCCAAGATGGCGGAAGCGGTTATGGAACTTGGCGCGAAGAACAACATTACGTTGTTGTGCGCGTCATTGTCGCTGAAGGATATCGCATACCTATCATCATCGGCGATTCGTAGGGAATTCAAACCGAATGAATCGGAAGTGGAGAATTTCACTCGCGGCTTTCTGTCGTCACGGGTGCCATGGCGTTGTATCGAGCAGGTGAAGGAGATGTGTGACATCGTCGCTGTCGATGAGTCGACATGTGATAAGGCTTTTTCCCTGCAAAAACGGCATCGGGATTTTGAAGATGATCTGATCATCGTTGCCGCGCAACAATCCGGTGCCAACTGTGTGGTCACATCGGATGCCGAATTAATCAGTCATTTTCCCGAATATTGCAAAACACCGGCTGAAATCGTGGCGGCGCTGGAATAAATGAGCGTGTGGCTCCCCTCACGGAGGGGGAGCCACCAATGACGTGCCGGCTTACTGTAGCCTACTGCGCCTGCAGACGGAACTGCTTCCAGATGTCACTGAGCTTCTGGCCGTTACGCGTGCGCTTCCACACGTCCAGACCGCCGCCGCGACGTCCTCCGGCGCGGCACGGGCCGCGGCGGTCGGAGTCGGATATTCGGAGCCGTCATCCAGACGGAGACGACCGTTTTCGGTGACCGTGGCAAACCAGCGCTCGCCCTTGCGCGGCCGCTCCCACACCAGACGTTCGCCCGGCACCAGAAGACCCGCGTCAATCACCTGCCGGATCGTGACGCGCCGCGAACTATGAGACGGCCGTGGAGAAGTCTTCGACAACTCATCGACATTCTGCTTGGTCAGATCGCGGGCGTCCTTGTCATACCGGATGCCCCAGTATTCCACGATGAGTCGGACCGCCTCTTCCTGCCGCGCTTCCAGCAATGCGGGTGTGCAGTCAGCGAAATCCTTCAACTGATTGGTCAGCGGGAAACGACGCGAATCCGCGCGCAGCAGCATGCGGTCGCGACGTGCCGGATATTCACTCAACCTGTCCAACTGATCCTCAGGGCCCTGCACCAGCGCCATATTGCCGAGTCGGTACATCCAGAAATCATGCTGATCCTGCGGCCAGTCCGCAAACGATTTCGACCGTTCGATATCCAACGGCATAATCGGCAGCGCACTGAACCGGCGTGGTCGATCCAACTGCATGCCGGCCTTCTGCTCGTTGGCGCGAATCAGCAGCAGACGGACCAAATCGCCGTCACCCTGCATCTCGCCATGCAAACGGACCAATGCGCCTTCACGGTCGCCGTCCGAGACATGCAACCCGTTCACGCGCTGGACCAAATAGCCCTTGTCAAGATCACGGATGGCGGCGTTCGCATAACCGCGCCGCTCCAACGCTCCAGTGCGATTCAGCGTGCGGATGCCGGTCACCTGTTCCAATGCGGTCAGAATTTCCAGCAGCCGACGCTCGTCATGGGCACCCAACGATTCCAGCGTGGCCGTGGTTCTGGCGATACGCGAGGCACGAACCACAAACGGCGACAAATCGGCGTCGCCCAGCCCGCGATACGAATTGACCAACGCCCACATGGCCACGGCTTCCACTCGTGGCTGCGGTAATCATCCAATCCCTCAAGCCGGCTACGCACCTCGGCGGGCAGTACGGTATCGCTGGGGCGTGCGATGATCCGCCACGCCATCGCGTAGGGTGCCAGCACCTGGTTGATGAACGTGGGCACCGTGCCTTTGTCGATGTACGGTTGCAGCACGTCGGCCAGGAAATCCTCGATGAGCTTGTCGGTGGCCGGCTTGTGCGTGAGCACGAGATGCAGATAGGCGAAGAATTCCTCACAGTCATGCGGATCGTCGCCAATCGGGTCAATGATGTCATCCCAACGGGCGGCGTACACGTCAAGTTCGGCGGTCGACAGGCCGGCCGTGGCGCGCGCCTTGAACACGTCGGACGAGGTGAGCGGCAGGCCGCGCATGTTCATCACGTCGAAGATGCGATGCGCGCCGTCGAGATCGTCGGTGGTCACGATGACCAGCGTCACCTCGTTGACCAGATACTGCGCGAATTGCTGGCGTTCGGCATCCGACCAATTGGAAATCTCGTCGTACGTCTTACGGATGTTGGCGACGATATTGCGTTGCGCTGCGGTCGCCAGATCATCGTCGTTCATATCGAACACGGATTCGAGGTTGTCCTCCTGCACGTGTTCGCGGAAGAACGCTGCGTCGCGCTCGCGCAACGTGAGGCGAGGCTCGGTGACGATGCCGCGCAGCTTGTCGCCGGGCTCCACCAGCAGCGCATCGAGTTGGCGCATGAGGTCCGGGTCGCGCTCCAGATCGCGCAACACGGCGATGATGATCGACAGGGATACCAGCCGCTGCTGCCCGTCGATTACGTCGTAACGGTTATCGCCCTCGCGCACCAGAATTAGCGAGCCGAGGAAGTACGGAGTACCGGGCGACTTGCAGGCGTCATCCAAGTCGCTTACCAGTTGCAGGATGTTCTCGGTCTTCCAGATGTAGGCCCGCTGGAATGAGGGGATCGTGAACCGGAAATCCGGGGTGAACACTTTCCCGAGTGGTAGTTCCTTCGCACTGATTGCCATGTCAGCCCCTTCGTCGCCGGCCTGTGGACGGTATGCCGGCATACCAACTTGTGCTCAAGCCTACCAGTGTTTGCCCGACGGCGGGCACATCACGCCGGCTCGGGCACCGACCCCTCATACAAGTAGAACGAAGACGGGTTTTCTCCCGGCACGGATGCGGGCAGTGACTGCTCGCACACCTGCGTCAGGCCGCGATGTACATAGAATCCGACATCGCACGTGGTATCCGTGAATAGGAAGTACTGACGTATGCCGGCTGCGCGGAATGCGCTCATCATCGTCTCGAACATGCGCCGGCCCAGACCGTGACCGCGCGCCGCCGGATCAAGTACGAACAGCACCACTTCAGCCGAATACTCATGGCCAATGTTCGCCGCCTGCTTACGCAGTTGCCTATCGACATGAAGAGTCCCGAGAATCTCGCTCGCAGCTGCCATGCCGTCGTGGGCAAACGCCAGTTGCAATAGCTTGCGCAACGAATGACGCCGGTGCATGTTCAGCGGGCTGCGATGGTCGAGCTCGTCGATACGCCCCACAATCAATGCGACGGGTTTATCTTCCAGCTCCGCGACAAAGGCCGTGGTCACACGTGCCAGACAGTTCTCCCAATCGGCCTCGGCTGCCAGCAAGCCGGTCCGCTCATCATATTCGGCGTACCAAGTGCGGCGCACCAGGTCGATCAGCGCCGGATAATCGTCTTTACGTAACGTTCGAATAATCGCTTCACTCATGTTCTCCATTATGACTGATATGGCTCGATAACCCGACGTGTTACAGTCGCGCCGGCAAATCGGCCCGCTCCACCAGCCTCGCCATCTGTACGCGGCCCATATTGAGCTTGTCCGCCGCGGAGGAGAGATGCGCCTTGGCCGTACGCTCCGAGATAAACATGCGGGAGGCGATTTCGGTGTTGGGCTATGTGCTGCAAGACGATTCGCCGATTACGGTGGATGTCACTGCGTTCCTATCAACGGATCAAGACACCAAGGTGACGCATACCTTCACGTTGCAGTGAATCGCGCGGCGGTCCAAGCTGCGATCGAATGTCAATCGAATCTCAAGTGCATGCCACGCGCATGGTGGAAACGCCCGTTACGCTTTGAGATGAGCAGAACGAGCCGATCGATCATATTCATGGAATGTTCAGCTTTGTTCCTCTAAGATTGGTACTGGAACAAACGCTAAAGGAGCGATTATGACATTCGGTCAGCAGCCCCAGAACAACGGGCAATACAACCCGCAATACAACACGCCTGATTACAACGCCGCCCAACAGTCTGGATATGGCCAGCAATACGCACAGTCCGGTTACGGCCAGAACTACTATGCCCAGCCGCAGGGCGCTCCCACCTACCAATACGTGCCGCAGGGTACTGGTGCCGGTGCGGGTGCGGCCACCATCAACACGACGATGACCTACAACTATGAGGAAGCCCGCCGAGTCTCAGTGACCAAGGTGTACGGCGAGATGACCATCGGCATCCTCGTCACCGCCGTGGTCGCCGTGCTCGGCCAGATCACTGGAGCCTACTACAGCTTCCTCATGGCCACCGGCATGGTGGGCCTCATCGGCCTGTGCGTGGTGCAGATTGCCCTGGCCGTGGTGCTCGGCATGCGCGTCACCAAGATGAAGTCGGCCACCGCGCGCGTCATGTTCTATGTGTACGCCGCATTGATGGGCTTCACCTTGAGCTCGATCTTCATGGTCTACGACCTCGGCTCGATCGGCGTGGCACTCGGTGTCACCGCCGCGTTCTTCTTTGCGCTGACCATGTTCGGCATGACTACCAAGTTCAACATGCTCAAGGCCGGCCCGATCCTGATGATCGGCCTGATTGTGCTCATCATCTCGCAGATCGTGCTCGCCTTCGTGCAGGTCGACGGCATGACCAAGATCGTCTGCGCCATCGGCTGATCCTGTTCGCCGGCATGACCATCTACGACGCGCAGTCCACGCGCGCGCTGCTGACCGAATACGAGGCCCAGGGCCCGGAAATGGTCAAGAAGATCTCCATCCTGTGCGCCCTGAACCTGTACCTCGACTTCGTGAACATGTTCCTGTACATCCTGCAGCTGCTCGGCAACAGGGACTAGCCTCGACAGCCGATTGGCGAGCGGCATGTACCTGCCCGTCAAACGTCACAGCCCGACACATTGTGGCCGGGCTTTTTCATGTCTGTCACATTCGCACGTTAGGCTGGCTCCCCGTGAAAAGACAAGAACTCGTAGGCATGCTGAGCCTGTTGTTGACCGCGCTGATCTGGGGTTTTGCGTTCGTGGCGCAGGTCCAGGGCATGGATTCGATGTCGCCGATGTTCTTCAACGCCGCGCGCTTCACGCTGGGAGCACTGTCTTTGGTGCCGATTCTGCTGTGGATGCGTGGCCGGGGGAGCGCGGATAAGGGCGATACAGCCGGGGCCGATGTCGTTGGGACCGAGGCATCCGTGGCCGTCTCCACAGATGCCGCATCGAACGGTGCATCCGACGTCGTTACCATCACCGGTGCCAAGCTGAATGCGAACAAGCCCGATTCGGCCGTGGCGCGATTGCTCGCCAACCCGGTGGTCATTTCCGTGATCTGCGGCATCGTGCTGTTCACCGCCAGCACCCTGCAGCAGTATGGCATTCTGTACGGCAAATCGGCCGGCCGTGCGGGATTCCTGACCGCCATGTACATCGTGATGGTGCCGTTGCTGGCCTTCGTGTTCCTGCGCCGGCGCATCGGCATGCTGGTGTTCGTGGCCGTGGCGCTGTCCATCGCCGGCTTCTATCTGCTGTGCATCACCGATGGTTTCGGTTCGATCGGCCTGGCGGATATCCTGCTCGTGTTCACGGCCGTGCTGTTCGCCGTGCATATTCTGGTGATCGATACTTTGGGCGGCACCGTGGACGCCATCAAGCTTTCATTCGGCCAGTTCTGCACCACCGCCGTGCTGAGCTGGGCGGGTTCGCTGATCGAAGGCTCGGTCGACTGGGCCGGCGCTGCTCATTCCTGGATTCCGATTCTGTACGCCGGCATCGGCTCGGTGGGCATCGCGTACACCTTGCAGGTGGTCGGCCAGCAATGGGTGCCACGACGCGAGCCAGCCTGCTGATGAGCTCGAATCGTTCTTCTCGGCGGTAGGCGGTGCGTTGCTTCTCGGTGAAGTGATGACCCCGCGCGGCTACCTCGGCTGCGCCTCATCTTCCTCGGCACCCTACTGGCCCAAGCGCCGGCCAGGCTGCCGAAGTGGCCGCAACGGTGAATGAATCGGCCGCAGGCCGATTCCATAGCACCTCAGTCCGAGGTCTTAGGCGCTTCGCCCACTTGCGGCGCGCCGTTGATGTCGCGGTGGATGTTCTGCATCTGTACCTCGATGTTCTGCAATGAGCGCGCGCAGTCGAGCAGCGTCTGGGAATGCTCGGCGAGCTTGTTGTCCGGCAAATCGGTCTTGTAGCGCAGCGCATGCTCCAGCGACGCCCAATAATCCATGGCGATGGTGCGGAACTGCACCTCCACCGGCGTGTAATGCGCGCCCGAGGAGAGGAACACGGGCACCGCGTAGATTACGTGCAATGAACGATACCCGTTCTGTTTCGGGTTCTTGATGTAATCCTTGACGCGCAGCACCTGAATATCGGACTGCGACGACAGATAGTTGGACACGGAATACACGTCGTCGCGGTAATTACAGATCACGCGGATGCCGGCCACATCGAACAGATTATCCTTAATCGAATTGACGCCGATCGGCAGACCCTTGCGCTCCAGTTTGCCGATGATCGAGCTCACCGACTTCAGACGGCGTTCCATATGATGTATCGGGTCATGGCTGAACCGCACCTGGAACTCGTCGTCGAGAATCTCCAGTTTGGTGCTGATCTCGTACATCGCGCCTTCATACACCTGCATGAGGTCAACGAATTCAACGACCTGTTCGGGAGTGAAGGTGCCTCCCGGAAGATCCAACGCTTTGAGACGGGCTTGCAGATCGGAGGTTTTGAGTCGGCTATGTCGGTCAAGTATCACGTCCACCAATATACTCGGCGGATTCCAGCCAATCTGGACGTTCGCGGGGAATCTTTCCAAGAACCCATAATTTGACATCGTGACAACCAATGGCATACGTGACCGGAGCATGACGAACCCCGTCGATAGAATCGGTCGTTATGAATGAAGACATGATGACCGAGGCGGAGCGCGCCTCGATTGCAGCCGATGGAACCGATGGTTTGCTGGGGAAACGCGGCAAGGGCGTGTTCCATATCCATACGCTCGGCTGCCAGATGAACGTGCACGATTCCGAGCGCATCGCCGGCGTGCTGGAGCCAATGGCTACGTGCCTGCAACCGAGGACCAGATCAATGACAATGACCTCGATTTGCTGGTGCTCAATACCTGTGCGGTACGCGAGAACGCAGCCGAACGCATGTATGGCACCATTGGCCGATTCAATCGCGTCAAACTGGTTCGGCCGAACCTGCAGATCGCCGTTGGCGGCTGCATGGCCCAGCTTGACCGCAAGAAGATCGCGGATACTGCGCCATGGGTTTCCGCGGTGTTCGGTACCAAGAACATCGAAGATCTGCCCAAGCTGTTGGATCAGAATCGTGCGACCGGCAAGGCGCAGGTCCAGGTCACTGAACAATTGCGGCAGTTCCCGAGCCAGCTTCCCGCCGCCCGCGCCTCCCGCATCAGCTCGTGGGTGGCGATTTCCGTGGGCTGCAATAACACCTGCACGTTCTGTATTGTGCCCACCACGCGAGGCAAGGAAAAGGACCGCCGCCCCGGTGACATTCTTGATGAGATTCGCCAATGTGTGGCCGATGGTGCCAAGGAGGTTACGCTTCTCGGCCAGAACGTGAATTCGTTCGGTTATGGTATTGGCGATCGATACGCTTTCAGCAAGCTGTTGCGCGCCTGCGGCACCATCGACGGTCTCGAACGCGTGCGCTTCACCTCGCCGCACCCGGCCGCCTTCACCGACGACGTCATCGCCGCGATGGCCGAAACGCCGAACATCATGCACCAGCTGCACTTCCCGCTGCAGTCCGGCTCCGACCGCATCCTGCGCGCGATGCGCCGCTCCTACCGCTCCGCCAAGTTCCTCGACATACTGGGCCGCATCCGCGCCGCCATGCCCGACGCGCAGATCTCCACCGACATCATCGTCGGCTTCCCCGGCGAAACCGAAGAGGACTTCCAGCAGACCATGGACGTGGTGCGCCAGGCGCGCTTCTCCTCGGCGTTCACGTTCATCTACTCGCCACGCCCCGGCACGCCGCCGCCGCAATGGAACAGATTCCGCGCGACGTGGTGCAGGACCGGTTCGACCGTCTGGTGGCGTTGCAGGAGCAGATCACCGAAGAGAACCTCGCCACATTCGAGGGCCGCGACGTCGAAGTGATGATCACCGGCAAACTCGGCAAGAAGGACACCGACACCCACCGTGTCACCGGCCGCGAGAAAACCGGCGTGCTGGTGCACATCGGCGTGCCTGAAGGCGAACCGGTACCTGAAATCGGCGATTTCGTCACGGCCACCGTCACACACGCCGGCCGCCATAATCTGCTTGCCGACCCGACGTGGCCGCCGGCCAGACCTATTCCGTGCGGCACTGAGGGGGCGTATATGACGCAACGAGTCGTCTCCATCGTCGGTCCCACCGCGTCCGGCAAGACGGGGTTGGGCATCGCCATCGCCCGGCGTCTGGCCGAAGCGGGGGAGCGGGCCGAAATCGTGAACGCGGACGCTACCAGATGTACCGTGGCATGGATATCGGCACCGCCAAACCCACCGCCGAGGAACAGGCGGCCGTGCCGCACCATCTCATCGACATCATCGACCCCGAAGACACGATGAGCGTGGCCCGATTCCAGCAGCTTGCGCGCGAGATCATCGCCGACCTGCAATCACGTGGCATCCGGCCGATTCTCGTCGGCGGCTCCGGCTTGTACGCCAGAGCGGCCATCGATGACATCACCTTCCCCGGCACCGATCCCGACGTGCGCACACGTCTTGAGGAACGCGAGAAAACCGAGGGTGCCGGTGCTTTGTTCGACGAGTTGCGGGCCAAAGACCCCGAGGCCGCCGCGCGCATGGACCCACGCAATCCACGCCGCACCATCCGTGCGCTGGAGGTCATCGAGCTTACCGGCAAACCGTATTCGGCCAGTCTGCCGCGCTACCGGTACGTGATTCCGTCCGTGCAGATCGGACTCGACCTGGACCGCCCGGATTTGGACCATCGCATCGATTTGCGCACCAAGCAGATGTATGACGATGGGTTCATCGAAGAAGTCGAACGGTTGCGCCCGCATCTGGGTGCCACCGCCGTACGTGCGCTCGGCTATCAGCAGATCATCGACCTGCTGGACGGCATCTGGGATGTGAACGACGCCTTCGCGGACATCGCACAGAAAACCAAGCGACTCGCCCGCAAACAGATGGGATGGTTCGGCCGTGACCCGCGCATCCACTGGCTGCAGGCCCTGAACCCGAAACTGGTCGACAACGCGATGGCCATTATCGCGCACGCCGACGCCGGCGACTACGACCCGATCGACGCCCGAGCCGACGAATACACCAGCATCATCTGGGCGATATCACGGCGTAGGAATCAGCCAAAGGCCGATGCAATCACCCGCAATCAGTGTGCAGGCCCCTGATTCCAGCCGGCGATCAAGAACACACGCGTCGGATTCGCCGGGCGTAGTATCGCGTCGAACATCGTCTCCAGTGCAGACGTGTCGCCCCGATATGCCGAGTGCTTGGCGGAGCGATACTCCTCGCGCGTCACTGAGCCCCAGTCGAGATCCCAGCCGCGTCATGCGCCAAGCGTGAACCGAATATACGCAGCACCATCGCATTGCCGCCACGGAACGGATGCAGATAACCGAGCTCATCATAAATAGAAGCGAACGCGTGAACGAACACGTCGCGATCCAACGCATGCAGGTTGCGCTTGTCCGCCAACTCCATCGCGATGTTGTGCGCGCCGGTCTCAATGAGCCAGCCGGGAAGAACGCCTCAGGATTCGCGGCTCGAGCCCGGTCGTTCGTCACCTCGCGTGTGGTGTTTGAGGTACGCAACTTGCCCGCATCCTCAAACACGCCTTCGAACAGCCCCTTATGAATGGCGGTCAGCTCATCCAAGTCGCCAGACGGATTCCATCGACGTTCCGCCAACAACACGGTACGTGCGAACACCGCATCCGCCCGATCCGTGGCATGATCATCCAGACTGCCGGCAGCCAGACGATCCTTTCCGGCAGGGTCGGCGGCGGCGCGCAGACGCATGGCAGTCTGTTCGTCCGCCACGTCGATGAGATGGGTCACGGGCTTCAAGCCGCGTTCGTAGGCAGCCGCGGCGCGCATCGTTGCCTCGCCCGGCGTCATCGCTTCCAGTGCGCAGTTCTTGAGTGCAAATGCGACTGCGCTCGCACGCTCTGCGGGTGTCATGCAACCCATGATAAGGCATATTCGCGCCCCAGCGGGGAATCGACTCAGACGAACGCGGCGAATCGGCTGTCGGGATTCGTCAATCGACCATATCGTCACGGTGTCGTCACCAACCATGCACCCCCGTACTAGTAGAATCAGACCCGATATGGCACGAACAGCATCCTCCAACAGCACCAAACCCCGTAAATCCAAAGACAACGGGTCTACCCATGATGGCGAAACCAAGGTCCAGCCCGAGCTTGACCTCGAACCTGAGCCGTTGTGGAAGAAGATCCTGCTCGCGATTCCGCGCGCGTTCGGCTCCGGCGTACGCGCCGTCACCGGCGTCGGCGAATACGATCCAGCCTACCGTCGTGATGGTTTGTGCTTCCTGCTGCTCGTGCTCGCCGTACTGTTCTGCGCGTCCGAATGGTTCCGCGTCAGCGGTCCATTCGGCCAGCTGCTTCACGCCATCGCGGCCGTGTGCTTGGTCTGATGAGCGTCGTGCTGCCGGTGTTGCTCGCCGCCGTGGCCTTCCGACTCATGCGCAATTCCGGTAAAGGGTCCAATAACCCGCGTGTGGTCACCGGTTGGGTGCTGCTCATGTGGTCGATTTGTTCGATCATCGACGTGGCGATCGCCGCCGACCACACCGGATTCGACATCACGATTCTGCAATCCGCCGGCGGCCTGTTCGGCTTCTTCCTCGCTCACCGCTCGCCTGGGGCCTTTCCAACGTGTTCGCCATCATCATTTTCGTGGTCGTCGGCCTGTTCTCCTTGCTGATGATTACCGGCACCCACGTCACCGATTTGCCGGAGGATGCGCGCAAAATCGCCGCTAAAATCCAGCGCAAACCGTATGTGCCGATGGGCCAGGAGACGGATGGGAGCGCCAGCCAGTTTCCCAACGAGGTCCGTGTGGAGATACCACTCTCGCCTTTGCCGACGGTGTTCCCTCGCATGACGGCGACGATGACGGCAACGACGACGATCAGGCCGGCGATGCACGGCCCAGCCTGTTCGCACGACTGTTCGGCCGCAAATCCAAGACCGAAGACGACAAAACTCTTGACAAGTATGCTGCCGACGATCCATTCGACCGTGCCGCCAGCCAGCATGGTGCCACCGCCGAAACCCCGGTGGTCGATCCGATGACCGGCGAGATTATCGGTGCGCGAACCATTGCATCGTCTTCGTACGACGGCCGTCCGCACCTATCCAGCCCTGTGCCTGCTGCCGATGCAGATGATGGCGACGCTTCCCGAACCCGCGTCATCACCAGTGGCCAGACCGTCGCCATGCCCGGTGGGGGAGCGGTAGACGACCCGTGGGCACCAGTGCCGCCCAGGCCGGTACTGTCGCGCTCGCAGGGCAGCCGGTGCGATGGGAGCGGCCGGAGCCGCCGGT
>ENA-OQLB01000538-OQLB01000538.1-human-gut-metagenome-genome-assembly--contig:-NODE-538-length-20957-cov-4.974892_pt1 | contig 20957 bp, 26 predicted proteins | sample MGYA00242656_ERZ504813 | MGnify/ENA primary metagenome ERZ504813 (study PRJEB26092, sample SAMD00036388) | human gut metagenome | host: Homo sapiens | study: EMG produced TPA metagenomics assembly of... | reverse complement strand
CAAGGGAGATAACGGAAGTCGAAAAAGCAGAGGATTAACCTCACAATATGAGAAATCGGGAGATTGCAGCGCATGGCGGCTGCAATCTTTTTTGCGTCCAAAATCAAAGGAACGCGCAACAAATACCGCCTTTCGGTGGGGGTATGGAGTAGATAGCAAGCACAGCAAACGAGTACCCGTTTGCGGAAAATGCTTGTTGGATAATCCCAAACCCTTATACCGAAAGGCGGTGCGGAAATGGAAAACCGAAAGAGAAATATACAGATGAAGTTTACGTTACGGAAGAAGAAAAGCGGCTGATCGACGAGAAGATGAAGCAGCTTCCCATAAAGCAGTATGGGGCATACTTCCGTAAAATGGCGATAGACGGGTATATTCTTGTCGTTGACCGAAGCGACACAAAAGCATATATCCGGGAACTGCAAGCGGTGAGCCGGAACATCAACCAAATTGCAAAACGCGCCAATGCGACGGGGACGGTTTACAGGCAGGATATAGAGGACATTAAAAAGGCGGTGGACGAGATATGGCGGTTACAAAGACGCACCCTATTAAATCAACCTTAAAGGCTGCGATAGACTATATCTTAAATCCCGAAAAGACAGACGGGAAGCTGCTTGCGTCCTCTTTCGGCTGCGGGCTGGAAACCGCCGATATTGAGTTTGCATGGACGCGGGAAGCTGCCGGAGATCGCGGCACACATTTAGGGCGGCACTTGATACAATCCTTTGCGGTGGGAGAAACCACACCGGAAGAAGCGCACAAAATCGGCATGGAACTTGCCGGGGCGGTATTAGGCGGCAAGTATGAGTTTGTTTTGACAACTCACGTCGATAAAGACCATCTGCATAATCACTTGATTTTTAACTCGGTCAGCTTCGTTGACTACAAAAAGTACCATTCCAACAAACAAAGCTATTACCATATCCGGCGCACCAGCGACAGGATATGTAAAGAGCATGGGCTATCCGTCGTCGTGCCGGGACAGGACAGAGGGAAAAGCTATGCGGAATATACCGCCGAAAAGCAAGGTACAAGCTATAAAGCCAAGCTGAAAACGGCGATAGATAACCTCATTCCCCGAGTGAAAGATTTTGACGAACTGCTGCGCCGCTTGCAGGAAATGGGATATGAAATCAAACAGGGCAAATACATTTCTTTCCGCGCCGCCGGACAGGAACGGTTTACCCGCACAAAGACGCTCGGCGCGGCCTATACGGAAGAAGCGATAAAGGAGCGTATCAAGGGCGTGTATGTTGCCAAAACAAAAAACGCTGCGGGAGATAAAAAAATCCGGCTTGTCGTTGATCTTGAAAACAGTATCAAAGCCCAACAGTCGGCGGGCTATGAACGGTGGGCGAAAATCCATAATCTGAAACAGGCTGCTAAAAGCATGAACTTCCTAACCGAAAACAAGATTGAGTATTATAGCGAACTTGAAAGCAAGATAGCCGATATTATGACCGCCCATGACGCGGCGGCAAAGGCGGTTAAGGAAGTGGAACAGCGTATGTCTGATTTGTCGCTGCTTATCAAGCACACCACCACATACCGACAGTTAAAACCGATTTACGATGAATACCGAAAATCGCCGGACAAGGAAAAGTATCTGCGGGGACATGAAAGCGAAATTATCCTGTTTGAAGCTGCGGCAAGGGCATTAAAGGAAATGCAGATAAAGAAGCTGCCCGATCTCGCCGCGCTGCGCAAGGAGTATAGAAGCTTAAACGACAGGAAAACCAAATTGTATGAAGATTATCGGCAAGCCAAGAAGCAAATGCAGGAATACGGCGTTGTCAAAAAGAACGTCGATAGTATCTTTACCCGTCCCAAAGCAGGGCGCGGGAGCAGGAGCGATAAGGCGCAAAACATGGGGTGGCAAGTGGAATGTTAAGGGCTGAAAACGCCTGTGTTTCTGCGGCTTCCAGCGCATGAAAACGACATAGACGATAAAGTATATTCAAACCCGCAAAAACGGCTTTCTAATTGTCCACGCAAGGACAAAAAAAGAACAGGGGCGCGGTGCCGGAAATCGGCAACCGCGCCCCTGTTCTCTATGGGCTATTCCTCGTCGGTCAAGATAAACTCCCTTTCGGAAAACTCGCTGTCCGTCATGGCTTGCAGCTTGTTCACCGCTGCGGCGGCAAGCTGGCGCATATCCTCGTCCATGTAGGGCATGGCGGCAAGGATATTTTCAAGCGTTGTTTCCCGGCTGTCCTCGGCGTAGATCGCAACAATGTTTTCTTCCTCAATGGTAAAGCGGGTATTCATGCTATCAAACCTCCAAATCCTTTTTATGCTCTTTCTGTTTATCTTTCGGCTGCTGCGCCGCCTGTTTCTTGTATTCGTCCAGCTTCTTCAAAATGGACGGTTTTTTCTGCGGCTGTTCCCGTTTCTCGGCTTTTACCGCTTTTGCAAGGTCGGTAACGGAAATCGCTTCCCCCGCCTTTGCCCGCTGCTCAAAATCTGCAACGGTGGGCGTTTGCGGCGTATTGTTGATAAGCCCGTCAAAATTGTTGTCGTTCTGCTCTATGGTGTCCTCGACGTGCTTTAAGGGATTATCCCGCTGCGGCTGCTCGGCGGCTATGGCATAAGCCTGTGTGCCATTCCCCATAATGAGATACTTCCCGTCCTCCGACGCATGGTGAAAACCAAATCCCGCCGCTTCGATCTGTTCACGGCTCATATCGGTAATATGAAAATTGCCCCTCGGCGTTCTAACGGTTTCACCCGTCAAAAGGCTGTCGGGGGTCGCTTCCGGCTGCTGCTTTTCAAGCTGCCCGTCCTTGTAGGAATATCCTTGCGCCGCGATTGCTTCAAGGGTCTTGCCCGTAACGTCGCCATAAATCCGCTTGTCTGCGTCAACCAGCATTTGCAAAGTGTCTTGTACGGTGTCGGACAAGGCTTGCTGCTGTTCGGGCGGCAGCTTGTCAAATACGGGGGTCTGCTGCTCCTGCAAAAACTCCGGCACTTGCTGAAAACCGATACTGTCTACATAGTGGGCGGTGTCCTCGTCGTTCTGATGAAGCACAACAATGTCGGAAACGGAAAGGCTATGCCCCTTAAAGTCGGCGGGGTGGTCGATATTAAACCTTTCCCAAATGTCGCCCAGCGTCATATCCTTTGTAAGCGGTGCAGTATAGACGAGTTCATAATTTACCCGGTCAATGGTAAGTCCAGCCGCTTGCAGACGGTCATAAGGCTCAAAGCGCAAGTCCCTTGTTTCGTCCCCGCGCTTTAACTGATAAATGGAAAAGGTATCGCCCTGCTCCTGCTCGGCTTGCCGCTGCTGCTGCAACTCGGTAAAATGCCCCTCAATCTCGGTAATGAGTTCCTTTGCGGTGGTCTGTATTGTTTCAAGGGACGCTTTTAACTCGGTCATTTCCTTGCCGCTGCTCCAACCAGCCACATAGCCGAAAGAGTAATCGGAAGTATCAAGGCCGAAATGCTGGCAAACCGTATAAGCGACGCTTTCCGCTTCTACCTCGCAGGTATGGCGGTCAACGCGGTTTTGCTGCTCCGGCGGGGCGTTTAAGTCTACGTCGTGCAGCTTCGCATGGGCGATTTCGTGAATGGCGGTCTTTACCGCCTGTAATTCACTCACGCCCTCTTTGATTGCAATACGCTTGTCGGTCAAACTGAAATACCCATTTGCGCCGTTTGTGATCTGCTCAAATGCAATCGGGACGGGGGACGCTTTTTCAAGGGCGGCGAAAAAATCCTCGTACTGCTCCACATCGGCAAGCAGCGGTTTAACGGAAAGGTCGGGAAACTCCTTGCCCTCGGTCTGCGAAATATCAAAGACGGTTATAACCTTAAAGGCGGGGACGGTGATTTCCTTTTCTTCCTTTACCACTTTTCCCTCGCGGTCAAGCATGGGCTTTCTCGTTTCGGGGTCGATTTTATCAACCAGCTTTTTCACCTTGTAGGGCGCGGGGGCAAAGATTTTAATGCCTTTCTCGCCTTTCTTTACATGGCGGTCAAACTCCTTTTCCCATTGACGGAAGCCATTACCAAATTGCCGCCCTGCATAGCAATTAGGATAGTGTTATTCAAACTATAATCATGGAACTTTGACATAGCGGTTAGAAACTCTTTGTAGCGGTCGCTGTCAAAAATCGCCTGTACGCCCTGTTCCAAACGCGCGGTGATCTCCTTTACCTTTTCGGCGGGCTTTTCGGAAGTAAGGATAATGGGGACGACGGGGCGGGGCTGCTGCGGCTCTGCGGCCTGTGCGTCTGCTTGCTGCGTTTCGGCTGCGTCCATATAGCTTTGTCCTGTTCGCCGCGCTCCGGCTGCGGGTAACTCATAATGCGGTATTCTTCCGGCACTTCGCGCCCCTCAAACTGCCGTTCCCACTCGTCGCCGCTTTCCACGATATAGCCGTACTCGGTAAACGCGCCTTTTTCCTGCGCGGCAGCGTTCCTGCCAAAAGTAGAAAGGTCAATGCCGCCTTTCCATTCTTCGGGCATTTGTACCATGCCGGATTGATTTAAGTAATAGTCGCCCAAATCGTGGTAGTTATGTACTTCGGGGATATGGACGTAAAAATCCACGTTGTAGGTGAAGTCAATTACCTGTCCAATATTTGCAAGCCCGTTTTTCTGCTGCAAAGCTGCGTTCAGCTTGCCAACCTCGGCGGGGTCAAGCTGTTCGAGCCGCGCCGCAAGAAAATTGAGTTCGTCCACGTCGGCGGCGCATACCATTTCATAAGGCAAGGCAATATGTTTCTCCGGGTCGTCGGAATAGCCGCGAATGGAAAAATCCTGCGGGTTGTCGGCGGTAATGCCGACGTTCCGCATAGCTTCGTGCAACTGCTCCTTTGTGGCGGGCATATCCAACCAATAGCCGCCGGGGTCGCCCGCGTCAAAGCGGCTGCGGTTGCCTATCATAATAGAAAACTGTTCGCTCATGTGTTCACGCTCCTTTTCCTGCCCGGTATTTTCGGGGATAGCTGCCGCCTGTTGCTGCTGCGGGGGTTCTTCGCCCTCTATGGTGTAGTCCGGCATGAGCATACCGTTTACTTTGAAATAGTCGGCGTACTCCTGCGGGATAGGCGGGGAGATTTCCGTAAACAAGCGGTCATACGCTTTGATACGCCCATTCAGATACTTTTCCATAGCTGCCTTGTCGGTGAAAACCTTTCTATCTTGTCCGGCAATCTTCGCTTGCCCGTTCCTGTTCGGGCTGTTGGTATAAACGCCCCATGTGAGAGAATAGGAGTAAGGGACGCTTTGCTGCTTCTCCCTGTCGTAACGGGTGTTTTCGTAAATGTGGTAATTCATCTGATATACCCGGTTGCTGCGAATATGGCGGTTATGCTCGGTGGTCTGCCACTCGTTAGCGGTGTGCTGGACGTGCGGCGTTCTCACATATTCAAGTGTTTTATCCAGCAAAAGCGTTCTTCCCGCCTGTTCTTCCCATGCGGCGGCGCGTTCTTTAAGGTCGTCAAAAATCGCCTGTTCTGCCGCCGCGCTTTCGCTGCGCATGGAAAGTAGCTGCGCAATCGGCAAGGAAGCATAAGGGGCAATCTCCCTGTCCTTTGCTTCAAAATATATCCGGCGTTCTATCCGCATGGTTTCGGCGGCTTCTAATTTGTCATGGTCGTATGAGGAATACGGCATATTCTTTCATCACGTCCTTTCTCGGTCATATAAGGGTTTGGGACTATCCCAACAAGCAAAATGCCCGCGCTCTCTATGGGAAGCGCGGGCATTTCTCGCAAACGGGTACTCGTTTGCTGTGCTTGCTATGTAGTTGTTTTTATCCGTAAACGCTGTTTCTCTCGCTTTGGGCTTTCTGTCTGCGGCGTATCTTTGCCGCGCAATCGGGGCAGTATTTCGCCCGGTTGCTGCCCGCCGCAAACGTGCTGCCGCATACCGCGCAACGCTTCAAATCGGTTTCCCCGCTGCGGGTGATCTGTTCGCAAAGCTGCCTGTCGGCGGGTAATACCGCTTCGCGGAAATAGCGGCATAGCAGCGAATAGCTGATACTCTGCACACAAACGCAAGTTTCCCCGTCGTCCAGCAGCAGACAATTCCCGCAATCGTTGTTTGCACAAGCGGCGCGGGTCATTTTCTTTACGGCGCGGTATTGCTTTTCATCAAGCTTATCATTTTCGGTTCTGCTCGACGCGGAAGTTTACATACTTGCCGCCTGTGTCGGCAAGCAGCACAACTCCGTCAAAGGTCTTTCCCGTCTTGGTCGAGTACATACCTTTGATTTTTACCTTTCCGTCTTTCAAAAGGGCGGCGGCAATCGCCTTTGTGAAAGCCTTTTTGCGCTGCTCAAAAAAGCGGTCATTCTTCCACATCACAAAGCTGCAAGCCCTGTCGGAGCAGTAAAAGTTTTTCTTGCCCTCGTAAACCGCCGCGCCGCAACGGGGGCAAGTGCCGATTGCTTCCCGCTGCGGGGTAAACAGCTTCGCTTTATCCTCGGAAATCGCGGAATAGGTCTTGACAAGCCCCGCTGTCATTTCCTCAATCCCGCGCATGAAGTCGGCGGGGCTGTCGCTGCCCTTTGCAATCCCGGTAAGGCGCGTTTCCCATTCTGCCGTAAGCTGCGGGGACGTAAGGCTGTCGGGCAGAATAGCGACAAGGTTATACGTCCTTTGTGGGGATTAGCTTTTTGCCCTTGCGCTCGGCAAAGCCCGCGCTAATGAGTTTTTCAATGATACCCGCCCGCGTCGCGGTGGTGCCTAACCCTTTGCGCTCCGCGTCCTCCGGCGTGTCCTCCTTTCCCGCACTCTCCATAGCCGAAAGTAACGTATCTTCGGTAAATGCCTTTGGGGGCTGCGTGTAACGTTCGGAGATCTCCGCTGCCGGATTGTCAAAGGTCTGCCCCTCGGCAAGCGGGGGTAAAACCGCTTCCGGCTCTGCGTCCTCGTCCTGTTCCCCGGACGCGGCGCGGGATAGTCTTTCAATCTCGCGCCAACCCTCGCAAAGCGTCGTCCTGCCCTTTGCGGTAAAGGTATAGCCGCCGCAAGTGAAAACCGCCGTAACCGCTTCATACTCATAGGGCGCGGCAACGGCGCAAAGCAGTTTTGCGCACACAAGGGTCATTAGCTTTTTCTCACTTTCGGCAAGGGAAGAAAAGCCCGTTTTCACAAACTCCGCTGTCGGCAAAATGGCGTGATGGTCGGTTACTTTGCTGTTGTCGCAAATCCTCGCAAGGTCGGCTTGCAGCTTCACGCCCTGCATAAAGGGGAGAGCAGCGCAAAGGCCGGTGATAAGTTCCTTTGTGCTGCCCTCCATATCGGAAGTGATATATTTGCTGTCGGTGCGGGGATAGGTCAAAAGCCGTTTTTCATAAAGGGCTTGCGCATAGTCAAGGGTCTGTTTCGCCGTAAACCCATACAAACGGTTTGCTTCCCGCTGCAAGGCGGTGAGGTCAAACAGTTTCGGCGGGGCTGCGGTCTTTTTCTCTTTTTTAAGGGAAGTACAAACGGCCTGCGATTTCTCGCAAGCCGCTTTCATCTGCCGCGCCGCCGCTTCGTCGTCCTGCCTTTCGGAAAGGGCGGCAACGCCGCCAACGTCCAGCCGGACGACATGATATTTCTCTTTCTTAAAGCTGCTGATTGCATAGTCGCGGTTTACCAGCATAGCAAGGGTGGGCGTTTGCACTCTGCCGACATTCAATGTTTTATGGTAGAGGATAGAGAAAAGGCGGGTCGCGTTAATGCCAATGAGCCAATCGGCCTTTGCTCTGCAAAGCGCGGATTGATAGAGGTTGTCATAGCCGCGCCCGTCTTTGAGATTTGAAAAGCCCTCGCGGATTGCACTTGCTTCCATGCTGCTAATCCAAAGGCGGGAAAAGGCTTTTTGCAATTCGCCTGTTCATAGACAAAGCGGAAAATGAGTTCCCCCTCGCGCCCGCTGTCGCAAGCATTGATAATCTCGGTAACGTCGCTGCGGTGCATAAGGTCTTTGAGAATGGAAAACTGCTGCTCCTTGCCGCTGGCAACAATAAACTGCCACTCCTGCGGGACAATGGGAAGATCGTCGTACTTCCATTTACGGAATTGTTCATTGTAGGTCGCCGCGTCTGCAAGGCTAATCAAATGCCCGATACACCACGACACAAGGTAGCCGCCGCCCTCAAAATATCCGCTGCGCTTTTCATTCGCGCCCATAACGGCGGCAATCGCCGCCCCGACGCTCGGTTTTTCTGCAATTACAAGTTTCATAGATTATCGTCCTCCTGCTCGGTCTGTTCGGTTTCGACTACTTCCGTTTCCTCGTCGTCCTCGTCAAAATCAAGGTCGTCAAGGCTGCTGCTGCCTTTCGCCGCGTCCTTTTTGGGCTTCAAAATCTTAAAGTAGTAGAACGCGCCGCCGCCCGCTGCGGCAACAAGCAGCACGACAAGCAGAATACCCATGCCGCCGCCTTTTTCTTCTTCCGGCGGCTGCTCGGTTTCTTCCGGCTCCGGCTCGGCTTCCTTGCCCGCGCACTCGCTCATGTTGACGCTGCAAACGGGACAATCGGTGTTGACGCTTCCGGCAACGCATTTTTCAGTACAGCTACAAACGGGGGCTTCGGTCTGCCCGTCCTCCATAAGGGCGGTTAAATCCGCTTCGTCCACTTGGTTAAGGAAATGGACGGTATTTTCCCCGTCCTCGGCGCGGTCAATGATGATGTAAAAATAGTTTCCGTTTTTCGTAACGACGGTAATAAACTGCTTATCGCCGGACGCTTCGCCCGTTATGTCGTCCACAAGGCTCATGTTGCCCTCCGGCGTTAAGGGCTGCGGCTCATAGCCGCCCGTCGTTTCTTCCGGCTCGGTTTCGGTTACGGGGGTAGGCGGCTCGTCGCTCACATCACCGCCGCCCGCAAAAGCGGTAACAGAAAAGCCGCCCATGAGTACAAGGGCGGCAAGCAAAGCGGTAACGCTGCGGAACAGTTTTTTATGCTTCATCTTCGGTTTCCTCCTGTTCGTCGGTGTAGTCTGCGTCCGGCTGTGGCAAGGCAATTTCGCCGCTGGCGTAAGCGGAGAGGAACGCGGCAAGCTGCGCCCCGTCAAGGTGTACCGCTTTCACCATTTGAACGATCTGCGCGTTTTCTTCCTCGATTTTCTGCGCTTCAAGGTCTTTCAGCCTTTTTTGGTATTCAAGGATTTTCGCCCTCGTTTTCTCAATATCCCTTTCGATACGGTCAAGTTTCGTGTTTGCCATAGAAATAAACTCCTTTCAAAGTCAGTTGTAATGTAGCCGCCCATAGGCGTAAAAATGGGATTGCCAATAGCTTGTATCAAGTTTTGCGTATTGTATCGGGTCGCCACAATGCAGCATGACGGGCTTCCGTCCCCGTCCTCGCCAACGTAGATACCCACATGAGATACCCCCGGCGTGTCGTATGTACCGTAAAGAAAACCAAATCCCCCGGCTGCGGGTTGGAAACGCGGGTTGAAATGTTGTAAAGCCCTTGCGCCCCAAGTCTGCCCGTATTGTATAGGCCGCTGTTCGTCAATACATAACTCACAAAGCCGCTGCAATCAAAAGAGGTTTCCGGGGTGCTGCCGCCCCACACATAGGGAAAGCCGACGTATTTATCCGCTTCCTCTATGAGCCGCGCAAACTGTTCATCGGAATTAAGCAGCGCGGCGGGTACTTCATAATCGGCGGGCGGGTTTTCATAGTATTTAGACACATAGCCGGACGACGGGAACAAATCGGGGCGGTTTCCCAGCGACGACATATACATAGCGTACATGGATAGCTGTTCCTCGCCCATGATGTAGACGGGGACATGGGAAAGGTTGAAGTTTTCCAAATCCACATGGAGAATGTAATAGTTGTAGGGTACTTCAACCTCATATTCGTTGCCCTCGCTGTCCGTCCTCGTTTCGGTGCGGTATCGTACCTGTACTTCTTCCTCAACGGTCAAGATATACTGTTTCTCAAAGAGCATTTCAAGGGTGCTTTGCGCTTCATCAAGGGTAAACACGCCCTCATGCAGCGCGGAAAGGATAGAGATTAGCACATAGGGGTCATGCTCGATCTCGTCCGCGTTCACCCGGTATTCGTCATAGCCGGGGTATTCGCGCTCGATATTATTCAGCATATCTTGTAACTCGGCTTCCATAGCGGCATACGCGCTTTCCGCGCCTGTAATATCCGCGTCCTCGGAAAGATAGGACGACGCAATTAAGCCGCTGCCGCTGTTGCCGCCAAAGAGGGAGCAAGAGGACAAGCCGCCGAAAAGCAGAAGCACGATAAAGGCAATCCCGCCCACAAGCAAGCAGCCTTTCCAGTGCCGGACGACAAAGAACGTCGCCCGTTTGGTTTCCTGCGCGGTTTTCTTCGCCGCCTTTGCGGTGGCTTCGGCGGTCTTTTTCACTTTGCCGCCCGCTTTCAGCGTCTTTGCATACTGCTTTTTAATGCGCTGCTTCTGCCAAAAACGGGAAATCGGGTTTGAGTGCGCAAGGGCGGGGTTATCGTGCAGCGCCTTTTGATAGAGGAAATCGGCGTTTGCCTTTACCGCCTTTCTCTCGGCTGCCGCCGCTGCCCGGTAGGGTTTCAGCTTGTGGCTGCGTATGCCGCGCTTTACCGTCCGCGCCGCCATACCGCCCGCTTTCTCGCCCGCAAGTTCTACCCTGTGCCCGCTTTCCACACCGACATTTTCTTTCTCAACCTCGTAGATTTTCCCATGTACGGTGCTGTTCAACTCCTGCGCCGGACGGGACAAGGGTTATGCCGCAACTTGCCGTTTGGGGGCTTATCCGTCTTTTCAAAGGAAAGGCGCGTCTTTGCCTTGCCTTTCGCTTCGTCAAAAACGCGCTCTTTCTTGATTTTGGTCTGCTTGGGGATAGCCGCCCGCGCTGCGTCTAAACGGTCTGCCGCTTTCTCGGATTTACGGATAGATTTCTGCAATTCCGGCGTTGCCCGTTCCGCTTCGGAAAACTGCAAGCGGGAAGTATGGGTTTTTAGCTGCGCCGCGTCAAGGGCTTTTTTCCCTGCGCCCTTTGCCGCTTGCCGTTCAACCTCTGCGCCGATACGGTCAACAGCCTTTTCTGCCGCTGCGGTAGGGGCTTGGGAATAGTTTTCCTCCTGCGGCCTTTCGCTGATACTCGTTGTTTCGCCCGTCGTGAGGTTTTCCGCAACCGCCCCGTCGCGGGTCATTTTCTGCGTTACCTTGTCGGGGGCTTTCCATTCCTTGCTCAATCTTCATCACCTCCAATCCGCTGTTTTGCAAGGGTGCAATAGTCGGGGTTTAACTCAATGCCGATATAGCGGCGGGAAAGGTGCTTTGCCGCCGCTGCGGTGGTGCCGCTGCCTAAAAACGGATCAAGGACAATCCCGCCCACGGGACAGCCCGCCAAAATGCACGTTTCCGCAAGTTTGGGCGGGTATGCTGCGAAATGCCCGCCATGATACGCGACATTGTTGATCTGCCAACGTTGCGACGGCTGCGGACGGGACAAATCAACTCGTCGGCGTATGCGCCCTTTTCGCGGGGGCGGTTGATTTTCTGCGGCTGGTTTTGCCCCGGAACAGTAACGTTATACTTGTTTCCTTTGCTAACTCCGCTTTTCAGCCGCCCCGCCGTTGTGGGGGCTATCGGCTCGGCTACTGCTTGCCAATTGTAGTAATACTTCTTTGACTTGGTAAGCAGAAACACATATTCATAGCAGCGGGTCGGCCTGTCCCGCGTGCTTTCTGGCATGGGGTTTGTTTTGTGCCAAATGATAGAACTGCGCAAATACCAACCGTCGCCCCGCAAGGCAAGGGCTACAAGCCACGGAATACCGATTAAATCTTTGGGCTTACAGCCGGGGGCGCGGTGGTTGAACGCCACTTGCTGCCCGTTCCTGCCTTTGGGATATTTGGGGTCTTGGTGGTCGGCTTTGCTGCCTGTGCCGCAATAAGTGTCCGCGATATTCAGCCAACAAGTCCCCTCCGGCGTAAGCACCCGCTTTACCTCATGGAATACCGCCGTAATGCGGGAAACATATTCTTCCGGCGTTGCTTCCCGTCCGATCTGCCGTCTGCGCCATAGTCCCGCAAGGCATAGTAGGGCGGGGACGTTACGCAACAATCAACTGCGTTTTCCGGCAAGGTTTGAAGCACCTGCAAGCTGTCGCCGCAATAGATTTTGTCCGTTTCTATCCTCATGCCGACACCTCGCCGGGTTTGGTCGTCATGACGCGGTACAGTTCCGTATCCTGCGGGAAACGGTCAATAAAGGGCAAAATCACGTTGCCGTAGAAAATAAGCCCCTCGCCCGCGTCGGAATGGGTTACATAGGTCATTTGCTGCTGCGAAATGTTAAGCTGCTTTGCAAGGATTTCCCTGTCGCCCTGTGCTTGGTTGAGCATATAGACAAAATCGCTGTTTTCAAAAACGTTTGAAACTTCTCTGCTCGTCAAAAGGTCTTTGACGTTCTGCGTGATACCTGTCGGAATACCGCCCCACTTCCTAAAACGCTTCCAAATCTCGACGCTGTATGCTGCGGTCTGTTCCTCTTTCAAGAGTAAATGAAATTCGTCGATGTAATACCGCGTCGCCTTGCCCTCGCTGCGGTTTACCGTTACTCTGTTCCATACTTGGTCTTGGACGATAAGCATACCGACTTTTTTAAGCTGCGTACCGAGTTCCTTAATATCAAAGCAGACAAGGCGATTATGAATGTCAACGTTTGTCCTGTGGTTAAAAATGTTCAAGCTGCCGTTTACATAGAGTTCCAATGCCGCCGCGATACGCTGCGCTTCCTTTTCCGGCTGCTTCTTGATCTCGTCGTAGAGGTCGCCCAAAATCGGCATATTCTCCGGCTTCGGGTCGGCAAGGTAGTTGCGGTACACGCTGATAACAGCGCGGTCAATCAAGGTCTTTTCGACAGCTTCCAGCCCGTTTTTACCTCCCATAATCAACTCACAAAAGGAAAGGATAAAATCGCTCTTTAAGGCTATGGGCGTGTCGCCCTCGCTGTAATTGAGGTTAATATCCATAGGGTTAATGTACTGCGTGCTGTTCTGCGAAACCTTGATAACCTGTCCTTTCAAACGTCCGACAAGGGGGTAATATTCGGCTTCGGGGTCGCAAATGATAATGTCGTCGGACGTGATAAGAAAAGCGTTTGTGATTTCGCGTTTTGCAGAAAAACTTTTGCCGCTGCCGGTGTGCCGAGTATCAAGCCGTTGGGATTTTTCAGCTTCTTTCGGTCGCACAAAATCATGTTGTTGGAAAGGGCGTTTAAGCCGTAATACAATGCTTCGCCGCTTTGGAACAGCTCTTGCACCGTAAAGGGAACGAAAACGGCGGTGCTGCTGGTCGTCAAGCCGCGCTGGATATGGATAAGGTTTTCCCCCAACGGGATAGAGGACATAAGCCCCTGTTCCTGCCGGTAGTCAAGGCGGGTCAAAATGCAGTTGTATTTCTGCGCGATTGCCGCCGCTCCAAATACTTCGTTATCCAATTTCTGCTTGGTATCTGCAAGGTTTAAGACAAGCAGCGTAAGCAGAAACATTCTTTCGTTGCGGCTCTGCAAATCGCGGAGTAGGTTTTTTGCTTCCCCGCCGTAGGTGGCAAGGTCGGACGGAATAATATCCATGTCGTAGCCGCTGCGGATTGCTTTTTTCTGTTCCTCGATTTTCATACGGTCAAGGTCGGTAATCTTGCGCTTAATCGTCTTGATTGCTTCGTTGTGGTCGATACTCTGAATGTGCAGATTGACGATAATCCCGTTTTCCGCGTCCATGAAGTCGGCAAGCATACGGTCGGAGAGTTCCGGCGCGACGATCTGCAAAAAGGAAACTACGCCAAACTTGCCGCCCATTTGAAACATTCGCCCGTCGCCAAATCGGAAAGAGGACGGCGCGATAAGTCTTTGACAGAAAGACGCTTGCGGGTAGCCATTCCCACGCAAAGTTAAAGCGTTCCCCGTCCGGGTGGAAAATCCCATGCAGCACTTCAAGACGCTGTTTCCCGTCCAATACCCGCGCCGCCGCGCCGATCACCTTAAAATGGTTGAGGGTGTCCGTTTCAATGCGGGCAAGACGCGCCCGCGCCGATCTAATGTCCTTTGCTTCAACGGTAAAGGTGAGAAACTTGGTCTTGATAAGCCGTTGTTTCCGCGTTCAAGCTGCGTCCTAAGCATTTCGGTGTATTCTGCTCTGATACTGTCGAAGTCATCATTCTGCGGCGCAATCGTGATACTGTTCTTGAAATCGTCCTTGTTCGCATGGCGGCTGATTAGGGAAAGCTGCACGCTGATAGAAGCGTCGAACGAGTTATACATATCGCAAAGGGCTTCAAAAATGGCGGTTTTGTCGTCCGGCTGCGCAAGCTGATAGTTGATGTCCTCAAACTCAATGCACTTGGAATACCGCCCGTTTGCAAGGCGGCAAATCCCGTCCTTATACATTCGCTCAAACGGTATGCTGTCCTGCGCCGTATGGGGCTTCCCGTCGCCCTTTGCCTGTCGGATAAGGGTATCTATCTGTTTTCTTTCCTGTCGGGAAAGTTTACGCTTTTCGTTTTGGGTGTTTTTCTTTTCCTTTGACAATCGCCCGTACCTCCTTATCTAATTGCTCTTGCCGCGCAAGGGCGGCATAAAAATTGTTGGTCTGATAAGGTCGCTCTTTGGGGCGAAGAAACTTCACTTCCACAAATTGCCGAATAATCACTTCCAGCGGTTGCCCGTTTTTCTCGTACATGGCAAGCAAAAACATAGGCAGCATGGCAAGCACCATGCACAATGCCGCTGTGGTTGTTCCAACGCTGTCTTTTACCAAAAAGAACAGCGGCAGTCCGATTGCTACCGCCGCGCTGAAACAAATTAGCTGTCGTTTCGTAAGGTTGAACATTACCTTGCTTTTGATTTTTGTTAAGTCCTTTGGGACGGTTACATACGCCATTTCAAACCTCCTTTCTGCCCGGAATGTAATCTTCAAAACGGGGGACAGCATAGAAAAGCCGTTTGTTATTTACCCACCGTTGCAAATGGCGGGTAACAGGCGGGGCGGTTGGACGCTCGTAAATCATCACATACGGGTCAAAGCCCATAGCCCGCAAGGTGTTCACGCGGTATAAATCCTGTTCGTGAGTGCTGCCGTAGTTGGTAAGAACATACACGCGCCGCTGGCGGCTGCTCTTAATGGCGGTCAAATCCAAAAAACGTTGGAAATACCCGGTTAAGTCCTCGTCGGGATTATCCCATGCAAAATGTACCGCTTTTATCCGTACCCGATTTAACAGGCTGACATTATCCCTGTTCACAAGGCGAATATCCAGCCCTTGCGAAAAATCCACCCATGCGCGGCTTCGTATAAGCTGCTCAATGAGATTTTCATGGTCGGGACAGGCAAGCAGATTAGCGTCCATGATTTTTATTTCCGGCTGCCATTTCCAAAACTCGGACAAATCCGCAACCTTAACACTTTTGCGTCCCTCTTTACTGCTGACAATGCAAAACCCGCAATTTCTCGGACAACCCCGGCTTAAAAAGCCGTAGGCAATCCCGAAAAACTGCGGGTAGATAGAATAATCCGGGTAACTGTGTTCCACTTCCGGCGGCAAGCGGTTTTTCGTGTCGTAGCCCGTACCGCCGAAAATAACTTGTTCCGCGTTGGTAACGGTTATCGTGTCTTTGGAATAGGTGTCCGTAAAGACGCGGCTTTTATATACAAGGTCGTACCGCCCCTTTGCGTTCCACCATTCCACCGTATGCCCCTTTGCTTTATGATACGCGGATAGCTTCATCAAGCAGAGGTTGGGGAAATTATGGCTGTCAACGTCGATTAAACCGATTTTCAAATCATAACTCACCCCCTTAATGTGCCGAAAAGACGCTCTTTGCAAGGCTTCCCGTTTTGAAAAGCGTAAAGCACAAGAGGACGGTATAGCCATGCAAGCCCAGATCGCGCCGGAAATGTCGTCGGTCGCTGCGATTGTTTGTATCAACACCGCATAAATGCCGACACACACCAAGATCAGAAACGCCTGAAAACCAAGCGCAAGCAAAGATTTTAAGTAATTCTGTCCCATGCTGCCCCATTCGTGATTTACCATTGTTGCCATAGGGATAGGGGCAACGCTCGTTACAAGATATATTTCAATCATGCGCCCATACACCACAAGCATAATGCAGATTGACAGGGCTTTCATGGTAAGCCCTACAAAGAGGGATTGAAACCATAACCCCAAAAGACCGCCCACGCTCATAGCGTCGAGTTTTGCTTCAATGTCGGTAATGACGGTGGTAACGTCTATGCTTGTATCGGATATGATAACCCCCGCGCTCTGATTGACGACGCTCTGCGTAACGTCGAAAACTCCCATGACGATGTTCCAAGTGTTTGTTACCAGCAGCACCGCAACAAAGGTCTTAAAAATCCATTTGAAGAAAATCCAAGTGTCGAGATCGTGCAGATTGTTTTTTTCAATTACAAGCTGGATTAGTTCATAACACATGACAAAGGTAATGATAACGCCCGCAATCGGTACAATGACGTTTTCCGAAAGGCTGCGTATCATGTTGAATATGCCCGCGTTCCACCCGGCGGGGGTCGTGCCGACTTGTGTTGCGATTTCTCCAACCTCTGTATTTACGCTGTCAAACAAGCCGGAAAGGTTCGATAAAATCCCGTCTGTCAAAATGCCGCGAAACCAATCTTCAATCATCTGCCATATCAAAAGTTAATCCCTCCTTTCCCGCGCTCCCGTTTCCGAGAGGGCGCGGCGGGTGGTATTTGTTTTAGGCATTATCCAAAAAGTTGAGAAAGCAGGGGAACAAGGGTGCCGCCGATCAAAGCGACGCCGCCGCCCGCCATGAGCTGCTTCATGCCCTGGCTCTTTGCTTATGTGTGATAAAGAAGCAATAGAAGTGCAAAAAATTTTGCCGTTCTATCCGACACTTGGCCATTGTGTCGGATAGGTCGGGCGGTTATTCGGGCAAGTCAATCTTGCCGACAAAGCTGTAATAAATCTCAATGTCCTGCCTGCGGGTGCCGTTCTCATCATAGCTGCACTCATGCACCACAATTTTCTCGATCATTTCCCGCAAGAGGGTGGGGGTCAGTTCTTCAAAGGCAAGGTGCTTGCGGACAATGCCCATAAATTTCTCGGCGTTGACGGTAGCTGCCTGTGACTTGTCCAGTTCGGCTTGCAGGGCGGCGGCTCTCTTTTTCAGCTCCGCTTGCTCGGCTTCGTAGTCAGCCGACAGTTCCATGAAACGCTCATCGCTGATTTTGCCGTTTACATTGTCCTCATACAGCCGCTTGATAATGCGGCTGATTTCAGAAATGCGTTCCTGCGCCTGTTCAAGCTGCTTGATGGCTGCGGCGGTCTTTCGCTTGCCGCCGATCTCGTTCTGCTGGACAAGTAGTTTCACAAACCGGCTCTCATGCTTGGCTGCGTATTCGGTCACTTGCCGGAGATTTGCCAGGACACCAGCGGTCAACAGATCGGTGCGGATAAAGTGCGCCGTACAGTTGCGGGTGCGCTTCTTGTAGCTGCCGCAGATGTAGCAGTCCTGTTTGCGGTCTTTGTTCTGATACCGCTGCTGATACAGCACATGGCCGCAGTCGGCGCAGAACAAAATCCCGGAGAACAGCCCCACTTCATCGTAGCGGTTCGGGCGTTTGCGCTGTTTGCGTAACTCCTGCACCCGTTCCCATGTTTCCTTGTCGATGATCGGCTCATGGTGGTTCTCGAAAATGGCCTGCTTCTCGACGGGGTTCTCTATGCTGTGCTTGACCTTATAAGAAGGCTTTTCCGTTTTGAAGTTCACCAGACATCCGGTGTACTCTCGGTTTTCGAGGATATGAACGACGGTGTTGGTCGCCCATTTGCACTCATAGCCTGGGTGATAACGGCGGGTGCTGCCTGTCCGCTGATATTCCAGCGTCCCCGGCGTGGGGATTTGCTGCTCCGTCAGCATACGGGCAATCTTGGTCGGGCCGTTCCCGGCAAGGCAAAGCTGGTAAATCTGCTGCACCACCGGGGCGGCTTCCTCGTCTATAATAAAATTCTCGTCCTCGTCCATCACATAGCCGTAAACCGGCTTGCTGGTAACAGGCTTGCCGCTCATGCCTTTTGACTTTTTCACTGCCTTGATTTTCTTGCTCGTATCTCTCACCAGCCATTCATTGAACAGATTTCGCAGCGGGGTAAAATCGTTGTCCATGCCCTCGCTGGCACTGTCCACATTATCGTTGACAGCGATAAAACGCACACCCTTTTGAGGGAACAGCATTTCCGTGTAAAACCCTACCTGCAAGTAGTTTCGCCCTAACCGGCTCATGTCCTTGACGATGACCGTACCCACTTTCCCGGCTTCAATGTCCGCAAGCATGGCTTGAAATCCGGGCCGCTGGAAGTTCGCGCCGGAAAAACCGTCGTCGGTGTACCAGCGCAGATTGGTAAAGCCGTTCTGTTTTGCGTAGGTTTCGAGTATCCTTTTTTGGTTCGATATGGAATTACTCTCGCCTTGCAATTCATCCTCGTGGGACAATCTCGGATAAAGGGCGGTAATGAGGTTTTGGGTGGCTTGTCTTAACATAAAATCCTCCGTTTCCGACAGCCAGCCCCACTATTCCGTGGTTTCATTGTACCACGGAACGGCGGGGGCTGTACAGCGGCAAAAGCGTTAAATTTTGCTTCTTTACAGCTTTTCAATTTTCCGATTTTTATGGTATGGGTTGTCGTCCCATATTTGCAGTAGAAAAGTTCATAACTCCGTGGTATACTCTGATTTAACAAAAAAATCAGAAGTTAAAGGAGAAAACATGAAGTATACAATAGATGAATTAACCGCGGCCAAAAGGCAAATTGATTCAACTCTGCACAAGCTAAGAGAAACAGTAAAAACATTTGAATCAAAGGATAATTCCGAGCGTTATAAATCACAAATCACATTGGCAAAGAGAAGAATAAAAGCCTTTGAAATTGCAAATTATTTTATAGAGAATGAGATTAAGAATTGCTAAAGCACTTCCGATTTTCGTTCCAGCGGTCATGCTCCCTGGCATGGCCGCTTTTCCATGCCCCGGTTCACGCCGGATAAGTCGGCTCCTGTGTAGCAGCGGCTTCCGCTTCCAGTACCCGCGCCATTTTGTCGGCGGCTGTGGTTGTGGTGTCTTTCTTGAAATAGCCGGACACGACAAGGACGGAATTGCCCATGCGGATTTCCGTCACACAGTCAGGGCGGCGGGTGGTGCGGGTGTCGTGCTGCTTGTTATCTGCCATAGGCAATACTCCTTTCAGTCGGTAATCAGTTTCTTCATGCTCTCCATTTTCCGCTTGGCGGTTTCCTGCCGGAAGTTGTCGCCGGTAAAGCGTACCGGGACGCACATGGAAAGCAGCCGGTCATAAATCCGGGAATGGGCGGTGTCCTCCGGGTTTCGCAGGTCGTCCAGCGTGAGGTTGGTCGTGACGATCAGCGGCTTGCCGCTGCGGTAACGGCTGTCAATCACATTGAAAACCTGTTCCAGCCCGTAGTCGGTGCCGCGTTCCATGCCAAAGTCGTCAAGGATCAGCAGCGGATAGCGGCAAAGGCGGGAAATGTACTCGTTGCGCCCCTCAAAGCTGGCGGCAAGGTCATTGAGGATCAGGGCAAAGTTCGTCATGTGGACGGGGATTTCTTTCTCCATGAGGGCGTTTGCGATACAGCCCGCAAGGTAGCTTTTCCCGGTTCCTACGCCGCCCCAGAACAGGCAGCGATATTGTCTGTCCGCATATCCTCCCAATGCTCCACATACCGGCGGGCAAGCCCGGCCTGCGGGTTCCTGCCGTTGTCATTCTCGAAAGTCCAGTCCCGCATGGCGGGGTCGGTAAAGCCCCGGCGTTTCAGTTCTTCCACGGTGTCAAGGTGCCTGCGCCGCTTTTCGGCGGCTTCCCGTTCCTCGCGGGCGGTTTTCTGGCAGTCGCACTCTGCCGGGTGGCGGTCGCGCCCGAAGATAGCGGCCTTATCCGGCGCAAAATAGGCTTCTTTCGGCTTGCGGCACTTGCCGCAGTACAGCAAACCGTCCTCGCCGGTGTAGTCCTCCGGCTCCGGGGTGGTGGCCGTCATATTCTCCAAAACAGCGTTGATTTCGTTCTTCATAAACTCTCGCCCTCCTTGCATGAGTAGTCTGGTATGCCCTTTTTCGGGGCTTTCTTAGTTGCGTCCTCCTGCGCCCATTTGTAGATGGTGGCGGCATGGCTCTTGTATCGCTTGCCGCTGGACGCGATATGGCAGGATAGCCGGTCAATGTAATAGTCCCATTTGCCGGGCAGGTCTGCTTTCAGCCCGTCCAGTTCCGATTGCGAAAGAAAAACATTTTCATACCGGCCATAGGCGGCGCGGGCGGGTTGTCCCGTATCTAACTCTCGCTCTCTCTCTTTTTCTATTCTCTTTCTTCTATCTCTATCTCTGGGCGGACAAATGTCCGCTTGATATGGTGGACATTTGTCGCCCCGGCCTTTGGCAAGGCTTTCTGCTCCTGCAAAGCCAGCCTTGCCCGCCGTTTTCGCTCCCCCTCGGTAGAGGATTGGCCGATCAGTAGTTCAATGTTGCTCATATACAGTGCGCCGTTCTGTAACGGCTCCACAAGCCCCAGCTTCATAAAAATCTGCAAGGCCCGTTCTACGGTGCCGACTTGCTGACGGGTAATGGTGGCAATCATCTGCGCGGTGTAGGGGATATTTTCATCAAGCTGCAACTTCCCGCCGTTTTTCAGCGATTTCAGGTACAGTTTCAAGAGGATGTTGGAATAGAGGATACCGTCCTGCATACTTTCCAGCAGCACAATGGCGTCCTCGTCAAAGTAATTCTCTTTCAGCTTGAGGTAGTAGTATTTTCGGTTGTCTGACATGGTTCCTCCTTTGGGTGGATTTGGGGTGTTTGTACGCATTTAGAACGCCGTTTCCGGGGGAAAAGGATAAATGTATCGCGTACCCTTTGACACCCACGAAAAAAGCCTTGATTTATGCGGGTTTGAAAGGCTCTAAAGCGTGACATCTCTGCCTTTGTTTCCGCTTTCTC
>ENA-OQLB01000537-OQLB01000537.1-human-gut-metagenome-genome-assembly--contig:-NODE-537-length-20973-cov-8.005661_pt1 | contig 20973 bp, 27 predicted proteins | sample MGYA00242656_ERZ504813 | MGnify/ENA primary metagenome ERZ504813 (study PRJEB26092, sample SAMD00036388) | human gut metagenome | host: Homo sapiens | study: EMG produced TPA metagenomics assembly of... | reverse complement strand
CAGCGCCTTATTCAAGACTGCCGGGCAGGAAAAATAGACCGCATTCTCGTCAAATCCATTTCCCGGTTTGCCCGGAACACACTGGACTGCATTCAAACTGTGAGAGAACTAAAGATGCTGGGCGTGGCGATAGAATTTGAAAAAGAACACATTGACACCAGCAAAATGGGCAGTGAACTGATCCTTAGTATGTTAAGCGCGGCCGCCCAGGAGGAATCCCTTTCTATCTCGAAAAACTTAAAATGGAGCTATCAAAAGCGGCTGAATTCCGGTAATTTTATCACCTGCAGCGCTCCGCTTGGGTACTTTTTAAAGGATAACCAATTAATACCCGATCCAAAGGAAGTACCCATTGTACAGTATATTTTAAATAGTTATCTTAGTGGCAAGAGTACAACTGAAATTGCAAGAACACTTAATGAAGCGGAGAATAGAACCAAAAGAAACGCAAGATGGCATCATGGGATGATTCGATACATTTTAACTAATGAAAAATATGTAGCGATTCATTATTTCAGAAATCTTATACGCCAGAGACTCTCCCGTTGGTGAGGGCAAAAAACGATGGCCAGCTAACGCAATACTATATTAAAAATTCTCATCCGGCGATTATTGACAGAAAAAAATTCGAGCAGGTGCAGCGGCTCATAACTCAGAAAAAGGATCAACATGGAACCAAGACAGAAATTCAAAAATTTCCGCTCAGTGGGATTTTAAAATGCGGCCTTTGCGGATCGGCATTCCACCGGCATCAAGACCAAGGGAAAAACCGATGGTATTGTTATCAGCATAGAAAAAGCAAGAATTTATGTCCTATGGGGATTATCCAGCAGAAAGAAATTTACCAAGCGTTTTTAACTTTATATAACAAGCTGGCAAACAACCCGGAGATTTTAAGAGATATGCTTTCCGATCTTCATGTTTTACAGGATAAAGTGTATTTTTCAAATCCTGATAACTTGGAATTGAATAGCAGATAGCCGAACTAGTCAGGCAGAATCATTCACTCGCAAGGTTACAAACCAAAGGGTGCATTGATTCTGCCCTTTATATTGAAAAATGCAATTTAAATAATCAAAAGATCGAAGCACTAAGGAAAAAATTGAAGCATGATCAGGCGTCTGACCGTATCCGTCAACTGATCGACAAAACCGAACTGATACTAGAGCTCTTAAAAGATAGAGAACCCATGCTGGAATTTGAAGAAAGTATATTGAAAGCCATGGTTCAAACGATTGTGGTATTTCCAAATACAATCTGTTTTCGCCTGGTCAATGGATTAAAACTGAAAGAAAAAAGGTGAGGTTTGTGAAGAAGATACGTTATCACCCTTTTGGATACCGCATATCAAATGGAAAAATAGAGACGATTCCAGAGGAAGCCCGTCTGGTTAAGCAACTGTTTAACGACTATTTGACGGGAAGTTCCTTGCAGCGTTTAGCGATGATCGCGGAAGAAACAGGCTTGAAGTTCCGGGAAAACGCAAACGGCTGGAACAAAAATATGATTGCCAGGATTCCGGACGATGAACGTTATTGGAACGGAGAATCCTTCCCTCCCATTATCAGCCGGGAACTTGCCATAAAGGTTACTCACCTAAGAAGAAGCAAAGCGGCGCCGGAATCACCGATCCGTTTCCTGCAGAAGAAAACAACCTGCCCACAATGTGGAGGACGCCTTATACGACATCGGAAAAATTATTCTTGGATTTTTTGGGAGTGTAAAAAGTGCGGGACACGTTTTGGACCTTTCTCAGATGCAGATATTCTCAAAGCTGTTTCCCGCAAATTTCTGAACCTGTGCCGGAATCCCGGACTGGCGGAAGAAACAGAGGGGATTGACAATAAATTGTCCCTGAAAGTTACCCGCTTAACCCATGAAATCGACCAGACGTTAAATCAAAGACAGGTGGAGCCGGAAAAGACCCTATCCCTCATTCTGGAATGCGCCGCCGAAAAATACCAGGTATGCCAGATGGAAGATTGGACCACAGAACCGGGAACATTCAAAATCAGTTAAAAGGGCATTCGGAGGATAGAGAAATGGACCGGCAGCTTTTTAATCAAATCATTGAAAAGGTAATTCTAGAGCCGAAAGGTTCTGTAAAGCTTCAATTAATAAATGAAAAGATTATTTAAGGAAAGGAGAAAGCACTAATGCCGGATAGGGAAATCATAAAAATACCGGCAAACCGCACACTGGCCGACCTACGAAGAAAAAAACGAAAGCTTCGGGTTGCCGCCTACTGCCGGGTCAGCACAGAGGAAGAAGAACAGCAAAGCAGCTTCGAAATCCAGGTGGCCTATTATACGAATCTGATAACCAACCATGAGGGCTGGGAATTAACGGGTATTTTTGCGGACGAAGGAATCTCCGGGGTACGGACCAATAAGCGGGAACAATTCAAGGAAATGATTACTCTTTGCGGAAAGAAAAAGATCGACCTGATTTTAACCAAATCGGTTTCCCGGTTCGCCCGTAACACACTGGATTGTATCCATCATGTGAGGCTTTTGAAAAGCTGGGGAATTTCCGTAATTTTTGAAAAAGAGGGAATAGACACCTCTGATATGAACAGCGAGATGATTCTGACCTGCCTGAGTGCCTTTGCCCAGGCGGAAAGCGAATCTATCAGCGGCAATGTTACCAAAGGCATTCGAATGGGTTACGAAAACGGGCGGTTTAGTTTCCGATACACAAACTGCCTGGGGTACCGAAAAGGAGCGGATGGAAAGCCTGAAATTCACCCGGAAGAGGCAAAGACTATCCGAATGATTTTTGAGAACTTTCTCAATGGGGACAGCATAGACGATATTAAGCAATGCCTTGAAAACAAGGGAATTCTGACGCCAACCGGTCATACGGAATGGATATTGTACGAATCCTGAAAAATGAGAAATACATGGGTGATGTACTGCTGCAGAAAACCTATACCCCAAACCTGTTCGAAGGAAAACATAAGAAAAACAATGGAGAAGTTACCCAATACTATATCAAGAATCACCATCCGGCTATTGTCTCAAGGGAAATGTTCCAGTTAGCACAGGAAGAACTGGCCAGGCGAAACAGCAAGAAACCGGTCACACAGAAAAAGGCAAAGACGAACCGCGGACGGTTGACCAGCAAATACCCCCTATCGGAAAGACTGTTTTGCGGAAACTGCGGCTGCTATTACCGGCGAATCACCTGGGATATTCATGGAAGGAAACAGGTGGTCTGGCGGTGTATTAACCGGGTAGAATTTGGAAAACGATACTGCGGAGATTCCCCGAGTATCCCGGAAGAGGTTCTGCATCATGCGATATTGGAAGCGATCCGGTCCTTGGTTCAGAACCGTCAGAAAGATTGGCAGCCAATCTGGAAAACGCTCTGCTGGATAGTTTCTCCGATAATTTGGATGAACTTCCCCCCGGAAGCAATCAAAAACAAACTGAAAAAATTGGAACAGGAATTTGACCAATTACTGATTATGGCCGGAGAAGGAAATGAAATTGCAGACCGATTATTATTGATATTAGAAAATGTAAAAATAATCTAAAAAATGTAAAAATCTTTAAATTTACAGTTTTAAAATAACTTGATAAAATAAAATAGACAAAAGAAAGCGACAAAAATAAAAAAATTTAGAATGAGTGTCGATCAGCTGTAAGGCACAATATTTTAGAAGCTTTCTTAAAAATGTTTAAAACGTTAAGGAGGATATCATGAAAAAAGTACTTTCTACAGTTTTAGCATCGTGTATTCTTTTATCTGTTGCTGCCTGTGGACAACCTGGAAGCTCTGAGTCAAGCACCGAGCCACAAAGTTCTACGATATCGGAGGAAACCAGCCAAACCTCCCAACCTGCTTCAGGTGAAACTGTTGAGTTCTGGGATATGATTTGGGGATCCGATGCTGATGCTTATGAAAAAGCGGTGCGCGGAATCTGTGATGTAGTAGAACAAGAAATTGGCGCGGAAGTGAAAACGCAATTTCTTCCTTGGGACAATTTCGTACAAGTCTATATTACAGCGGTTTCATCAGGCACTGCGCCTGATGTGGGTACCACCGGCACGACTATACCTAGCCAGGTTTATCTTATGGGTGGTACTATGAGCTTGAATTCGGTTTTAGATGATTGGAAGGCAGAAAACAATCCGATTTTAGAGGCGATTCCAGAAGCTGCGTTTAATACCCATACCTTTGATGGAGAATTAGTCGCTATGCCTTGGGATATTCAAGCGGAATGCATTTCGTATAATCAGGCGATTTTTGAGGAATGCGGTATTACAGAGGAACCGACGACCTTTGACGAGTTTTTAGATGTTTGCAGGACGATCAAGGAGAAGCGTCCGGATATTATCCCTCTTGTGGCGGCCGCCGGCGACCATGAAGTCCATACACTTTTCACTTACTTCTGTATGCTTAACGGTACTAATGTAGTGACTGAAGATATGCAGCCAAACGTTTCTTCTCCTGAAGTTTTAAATGTGTGCAAATTCTTAAAAACATTGTATGATGAGGAACTAATTTCTAAGAGTACCGCTTCGATGACATCCGGAGAACGTGACAGTACTTATGTCAGCGGTGGTGCCGCGATGATTTTCCGTCACAATCTGGATTCTACCGTAGGAGATATCAATGCCGACGTATGGGCCAATACGCGTGTGATGAATACCCTCAAGGGGCCGGATACCGATAGCCCGGTCAGCATGACTTATTTTATTCCGTTGCTTGCGTTTGAAAATGAACATCCAGATTTGACCAAAGCATTTGTAAAAGCCTATATGGAAAATTATATGCCTATTTATACTGATGGCGCCCGCGGAACCTTCCCTACAAGAAGTGACTGGTATGATGAAGAAACCTTTAACACGCCGGTGATTCAAGATCTGTTTGAAAAAGTAGTTCCTTATATGGAACATCCGACTTGGCCGACTGGAGGTTATTATGATGCATACAACCAAGTAGAAGGCGAATTGCTATTGCAAAGCATTACTCAGGAAATTTTAATGGGAAATACTGACATTGAAGGTCTGGCTCAGCAAACAGATGAAAAAATCCAAAAGGCATTAGACGCCGCTGAATAGTGAAGTTAGAAATGGGATGGATGACTGCGTTCATCTATCCCATTTATTTCGCAGGAATTGTTCGATGAGTTTACAAGAAATCAAAAGGAGGTAGGATGAGTCTATGAAGGGTAACCGAATTTTCAGCAAAAAATTTGGATTAATTTTACTCTTACCTTCCGCACTCATATTTTTATTAGTCAGTGTCTATCCTTTGTGCACAGGTTTAATTTTATCATTTCAGAATAATAGCCTGTTTTCCAGTGACCAAGCTAATTTTATAGGGATACAAAATTTTATTTCGATCTTATCGACAGATACAGAATTTAGAGACGACTTTTTATTTACTATTGTTTATACTATAAGTGTAGTTGCCATTGCCTATTTATTAGGTTTAGGATTTTCCTTACTGTTAAATTTAGATGTTCCTTGCAGAACATTATTCCGTGTTTTAATACTTATTCCCTGGGTCATTTCTCCTGCGGTATCGAGTATGAGTTGGAGTTGGCTTCTCAGCGATCGCTATGGGATTTTTAATATTTTTTTAAAAAATATAGGTATCATCGATGAGTCTATCTTATTTCTAGCAGATAAGTTTTGGCCAAAATAACAGTTATTATAGTTGGTGCATGGAGAAATTTTCCTTTTATGACGGTGGTGCTGTTAGCGGGATTACAAGGAATTTCAAAGGACTACTATGAAGCGGCCAGTATCGATGGTGCAAATGCATGGCAAAGATTCTGTTATGTAACTTTGCCTCAGTTAAAAAATGTTTCTGTGGTTACGCTTACACTTGTTACAATTTGGACATTTAATAACTTTGATAATATTTACATGTTAACCAAAGGCGGACCGGCTCAATCTACAGAAGTCTTGCCAATTCTTACATATAATAATGCCTTTCCGCGGAAATATCAGTTATGCGTCTGCCATGGCTACTATTATGTTGATTATCATGTTACTTGTAAGTTGGGTGTACTTTAAGGCCAGTAAATATAACAAAGAATAGGAGGGGAATTTATGAGAAAAAATTCAAAACTAAAAAAAGGGTTACTCTTCCTGTTGCTTGCTTTTTTGGCCTTCCTAGTAAATATTCCGAATATTAGCATGATTGGAACGGCTTTAAAGCTTTTGGCGGATATATGAGTGATACCTCTCTTTTTCCACTAAAGCCCGATTTATCTATGATAAACAAGTATTGTTTTCCACTTCATTCGGTCAATATTTATGGAACAGCGTGATTATTGCACTGGCGGTTGTGGCGTTTTGCGTTGTATTTGCCTCTTGTGCCGGATATGCGCTTTCACGTTGTCGAGGAAAGGTGTTTTCCGGCTATATCGTATTTCTCTTGATACTTCAAATGTTTCCCTTAGTGCTGGTTTTAATACCACTATTTTGGATTTTTAAAACATTAGCTTAGTGGATAACCAATTATCCGTAGCGATTAGCTATATTGCGATCAACCTTCCTTTCGCAACTTGGATGTTAAAGGGATTTTTTGACTCTATCAGCATTGAAATAGAAGAAGCGGCGTTTATCGATGGTATGGGGCCGGCTCAATCTTTTCTAAAAATCATGCTTCCCTTATCACTGCCGGGAATTGCCACAGTGGCTATTTTTACATTTAATAATTGTTGGAACGAATATATGCTAGCAAGCGTTTTTTTACGTTCTAATGAATTACAAACCATGACCATTGGGCTCCAGATGTTTCAGGTACAGAATAACGCTGACTGGTCTACTATGATGGCGGCTTCCACTATAGCGTTAATTCCTTCTATTATTTTTCTTGTGTTCATGCAGAAATATATCGTTCAAGGGCTTACTGCCGGCGCTGTGAAAGGATAAATGGCTTTTTCTATTCTCTAATCCAGTGAATATTTAAGTAAAACCTCTGAGATGCTATAATGGGTAAAAGATGGGAGGTAATATGGAATGAAAAGATTATTGTCAGTGATAATACTAGTTTGCTTTTTAGCTGGCTGTATGGAAAGCTCTTTGAATTCTGTAGAAACACCAAAATCATTTCTCTTTATAGCAGATGGGATCACCGATCAGATTTTAGAAGAGCTATCACCGTATGAAGACACTGTAACAGTTTCCGTAGCGACGATTAAAAGTGGCACGGAGGCCTATTTATCAGGAGATTCTTTAGAAAATAATGCGTGGACCAGAGCCTATCTAAATTATTTGAATATTGATTTGGACTATTTATGGGTTGAAAATGAAGACAATTATAGCGCTAAACTTTCCTTATCCATTATGACGGATACTTTACCGGATATGTTTTTAGTAGATCAAAATAATTTTGATCTACTAAAAAAAAGGATCTGCTGGCCGATCTCAGCAATGTGTATTCGCAAGAACTTTCCATGTTAGCAAAGTCTTGTTTTGAAGGTTACGACCTTCCTTTTCAATTTGCAGAGGAAAACGGAATCTTATATGGGATCCCTCAGCTTCAAGGTAATGAGAGTACGGATTGTCCTATAATTTTTATTCGAAACGATTGGCTTCAAAAGCTTGGGGTTGGCGCTCCGCAAACCCAACAGGAATTAATTGATGTCTTAATAACATTTGCAGGCAGAGGTTTGGATGGTGGGATAGATACCCATGGAATAGGAATAAAAAAGCAGCTATGGGGAGGACAGTTTTCTTTAGAAGGCTTTTTTAACGCTTATGGAGCATATCCCAATATTTGGATAAAAGATTCTGAAGGAAATTTAGTGTATGGCTCCATTCAACCGCAAATGAAAGAAGCGCTAAGAGACCTACAAAATTTATATGAAGCGGGAGCTATTGATCCGGAATTTATGATTAAGGACGCAGATATGGTTGCTGAAAACGTTGCTAATCAACAAATAGGAATGGCTTATGGGGACGACCATTTCGTGACTTCTGTAACCGCACCTGCTTTTCGAAACGCAAAAGAGAAAATTCCCGATCAATGGATTTGCCTGCCGGCAGTTTCAAATACTAAAGGATACCCAACTCTACAATCTTCTGCTCTGACTCCAAAGTACTTTTTAGTAGTAAAAAAAGATTATGAACATCCAGAGGCACTAATAAAAATGATCAATCTGTGGTGTCAATTGATGTTTTCTGACGGAATTACGAAAAACACATATTACCGATATCATTCAACGACAAGTACTTTACCGTATGAATACTCTTTTACCAATGGCCTTTGGCCACTACACGATGAGAGTTTAAAGAACATGAACCTTTTAGCCCAGGGTGAAATATACAAAAAAGATTTCACTGGCTTTTCGATTTATGAGTTGGGTAACATCATTAAATTTAAAGAAGGTGATTATTCTCACATTCGATATTATGAGCAATATTGGCGAAAAAGTGCAGATGATATAAGGACGGCAGGAAGCGTTCAGCTATTATATGAGAAGGAGTATCCAATCTGTCATACTCAGTTTTATGGAACAGGGACACAAACAATGTCGCAAATGATGCCTACGCTTAAGCAGTATCAAGATGATACCATCATTAAGATATAACAGGAGAAAAACCGGTAGAATATTTTGACGAATTTGTAGCAGAGTGGCAACGACTTGGAGGCGAAAAAATTACTCGGGAAGTTAACGAATTGCAAGATTCCTTACCAGCCGGTTCTTAAAGAAAGCAGGTTGTCGGCGATGAAAAAACGGGATTTTATATTTAGCATCCATTTTAAGCTGTTCCTAATGTTTTTAGGAATTATGATACCGTTGTTTCTTCTTACTTTTATCAATTATGTTTATGCCGCTTCCTCTATTTCCGAACAAGCTCTTGATTTATGTGAGGCTCGTTATGATACTTTTTACAGTAAAATTGATCAAGAATTATGGGGTATCTATACCAGCCAGTTGGAAATGTACCAAAACCAGGATTTGATGGTGGTGTCTATGCGTCCGGAGACTTTGAGTCATTACCAAAGGGGCAAGCAACTTGATCAGGTTGTAAATCGATTATCAGAATTAACAAGCCAATATCATTATGCAGATGAATCTGTCCTATATGTTCCGAAATTAGAGCAAGGATATAGTTCAGAACATAAGATACAAACTATTTCTGAAATGGATGTAGACTTGGAGTCACTAAAATCAGACTACTACTCTTTCGGTCAGGTAATTTCACGCAATTATCAAATTGTCACGATTTATCCAATGGGAACGACTTCAGAACTGTCTTTTGCGATTCTTACCCGTCTGTCCGAAGAAAACCTCCGACAAGATTTAAAAGGCTTAACACCTGGAAATGGTGAAATAGCGATTTTAGGGGATCGTAATACGGAGTGGTATCTCTCAAATGTTGATAATCCTTTACAAGTGCGTAAAATTATAGAACGATTGGGTAATCAGGAAATAGAAGAGACTGATTTTCAATGGGAGAGTTTAACAATTGACGGAGTCCCAATGAAATATATTTCTAACGACCTGTTTGGCAATAATCTTTTTTTAATCACTTTAATTCCTGATTATGGAATCCAAGGAACGATGAGCCTGAACTATTTTTTTGTCGCCATTACATTACTGTTTTTGATCTTTGTGGTGTTTTTTACTTTATAGTAAAAAAAATGGTTCATCAACCGATGCATAGATTAGTTAAGGCATTTACTTCAGTTAAAGCGGGAAATTTAAATGTTCGCATTGACAGCAATCGAAGAGATGAATTTTATTATCTATATGATGGATTTGACAGTATGATAGATCAACTGGAGATGCTTATTACAGAAAATTATGAGCAGAAGCTGTTAATGCAAAGAGCTGAACTAAAATTGCTTCAGGCGCAAATCGACCCTCATTTTCTTTATAATAGCTTTATGAATATCTATTCGTTGGCTCAGCTTGAAGATTATTGCGGTATTCAGGATTTTACACAGCGCTTGTCCGCTTATTACCGGTATATTACCCGAAATCAATCCGATAAAGTCCGTATGATACAAGAATATCAATTCACTCAAAATTATATTGATATTCAGTTAGTACGCTTTGGAGACAGGATACGGGTTCAGATGGAGCTTTGCCTGCGAAATATGAACAACGAATGGCTCCCAAGCTTTTTTTTGCAGCCTTTGGTGGAGAATGCGTTTAAGCACGGTTTTTCAAAAACTGTAAAAGGAGGGATTCTTCAGGTAACTTTTCATGAATCGGGCAATAGCTTCTTATTCGTGTGGAAAACAGCGGTGAACCAATTACGAACGACATGCTGAGGGAATATAATCAAAGGTTAGATCAAAACATTTTTCAGCCAGTGGGAGAAATTACTGGAATAGTAAATGTGCATAAACGACTCCGACTTTTTATGGGTTCCAAAGTGGAATCCAGATTAAGGAATCAAAGTTAGGCGGAATCTTGGTTGAGATTACAATTTGTTTTAAGGAGGAGTAAGATGTATCGAATTCTTCTGGTAGATGACGAGGCCAATATCGTCGATGCGCTTTATGATTATATTACCTCAAAGAGGCCGGATTCATTTGATATTTTAAAGGCTTATTCCGGCGAAGACGCAATGCGTTTTATGGAGTCCATGCGTATTGACATTGTAATAACCGATATTATGATGCCCGCCATTAATGGAGTAGATCTCTTGAAAAGCATTGAAGCGCGATGGCCTAGGTGTAAGGTAGTATTTTTTACCTGTCATGATGATTTTGACTATGCCTATCAAGCTACAAATTTGAAATGCTTCAAATACCTTTTAAAATATGAAGGGTATGAAAATGTATTAAATACAATTGATGAAGCCGTTGCTGTTTTAAAAGATGAAGTTTATGGAAGAACTTCTACAGCTGACCGGAATTCTAATGCTTATTTGTCTGGGAATATGCCACAATTGCTGTTTGAATATTTATTACAGGGTGAAGTCTATTCATCACAACAGTTGCAAGGGCAGTTTCGCCGACTGAATCTTCCTTTTGACAGCCGTCACCCAGTTTTTAATATGATGATGAAGCTGTTTGATCAAACAGGACGTATGTCCTATGGAGAAAAGAGAGCTTGCCTATGCAACTTAGCGTCTAAGCTTGATTTAGAGCTAAGCACGCAAGTGAATGTCTACCCTTATATTGCTGGAAGTGATTCTGTGTTCTGGTTCGTACAAGATAATGAAAGTCAAGAACAGGATGTTTCTGTTACTGTAAAAGGTTTGTTAGAACTTCTTCTCTCTGAAAGGAAAAAATCTGAGCAATATAAGGTGGAGTTTGTTCTTTGCGTAAATCTGACGCCTTGGAGTTTTGTTGCCGATAATTATTTTGTTTTGAATAATCTTTTTACTGAGTCTTTTCTTAAGGAAGAAGAAATCCTTTATTTTAATAATCGCAATTATATCAGAATAGCCATAGAGCGCATTATTTCAACTGTTTTTCAAGCTCCAGGAATATCAACAGAACAAGAGCGATTACAAGCATATGGAAGGCTGGAAGAATTGTTGCAGCAAACGGAAAACTTGGAGGAAGATCGCAAATTAATTATCAATAAGCTTCTTTGTTATTTGAAATGTCAAGAAGCCTATGAGAATTCTGTGATTTGGCGGGATACCTATAATGCGGTGACTCTTTTACGAAAAAAAGAGGACTTTACTCTATATCAGCTGTGGGATTCCATGGAAAATTGTTTCCATTTCATAGAAAAAAACAATGTCCACGCGATTGTGTTAAAAGAGCAGGCGTTTATCCAACAGGCGAAAGAATATATCGCAAAAAATTATGAGAAAAACATTTCCTTAACAGACATCTCAGAACACGTTTATCTGAATCCTTCTTATTTTTCCAGAATATTCAAGCAACAATGCGGTATAAATGTTGTGGATTATGTAAATAAGGTTCGTGTTGATGTAGCAAAAGAACTTCTAAGAAATACTAATATGAAAATTGTGGATGTAGCTGAAAAAGTAGGTTTTAATTCCTCGGGATACTTCAGCAATGTATTTAGAAGATATACGGGGGGAAACCCAAAGGATTATAGGAATTAAAGGAGGAGATTATTTGCTGACAGCATTTGTAGGAACTAACTCTTTAAGGGGATCAAAAGGTATTTATACTGTTGCTATTGATGAGAAGACGGCTGATATGGAGATAGTGAATAGCTTTGCAGCAGAGAATTCAGCCTATCTTTGCTTTGATGAGAATCATAAGCATTTATACGCGACCATAGAAAGCGATAGCTATCATGGGATTAATGGCGGTGGAGTAGCAGCATATCAGGTAGATGAAGACGGAAAACTGTCTTTTTTAAATGAGCAGCCGACTTATGGAAAGCTTCCTTGCTATGTCGATGTTGAAAATGGGTATTTATATGTAGCTAACTATGGTGAGGGCACCTTAGTGTGTTATCCAGTGAATACGGATGGAAGTCTCATGCCATATGATCGAAAGATATCACATTTACCTAGCGCATCAAATATACCTCATGTTCATTGCAGTGAGATTACACCAGATGGAGAATATATTTGTGTGCTGGACTGCGGAATTGACGCAGTCGCTTTCTATCATGCGAAAGGGGAACGCAGGTATGAATTGGCCCATGCATTTGGCACCAAAGAAGGATCTGGACCAAGACATGTCCGATTTAGCGATGATGGAAATTTAGCCTACATAATTTGTGAAACCAATTCGTTTATTAATGTCTACAAATACCGCAAAACAGCACCAGGGAAAATGATACAGGTTCAGGAGATTAAGACCTTGCCCGATGATTATACGGGTTGGAGTGTAACGTCTGCGTTGCGCTTTAGCAGAGATCGGTCTATGTTGTTTGCTTCTAATCGTGGCCATAACTCTATATCATGTTTTCGAGTGGATTCCCACAACGGAACCTTGCTGAGAACTTCTGTAGTTTCTCTTCCGGGAAGTTTTCCCAGAGATTTTAATCTGACCCCGGATGGGAGATTTCTTTTAGTGGGATTACAGCATGACGACCGCCTCCTGGCATATGAAATTGACTATCAAAACGGGACTTTGTATCCAACTGGAAAAGAATGCAATGTACCGTCGCCATGCTGTATTATTTTCTGGCGAGATTATGAAAAGGTGAATCATGATGAACCAAAATGAACTGTTTTACTATGAAACCTCTACTGTGCTTTCTGCTTATCCAAATTACCAGTATGCAAGGGAACCGGTATTACGGAGGATGCCGAATGGTTCTTTAATAGTTACGGCGCTCTCAGGTGGCCCCAAAGAGCCACATGAGGATAATTTTGTACTTATAACACGTAGCGATGATGACGGCGCAACCTGGAGCGAACCTGAAATTTTATTTCAACATGGTGAAAGAGCCGTTTGGGTGACAGAAATCTTCACAAAAGCACCCTTTCCCCTTATGTTTGTCCATACGTACCACACCCCCTCATTTTATCGGGAAATCCACAGCTATCTGTCTATTGGAACCTCGGATGGAAAGCATTGGACAACGCCTAAAAACCTGCCGAATGGACTTGGTGGTTTCAGCGTAAGGCAAGGAATCATAGCCCAAAATGGCTTCTGGATTTTTCCTGTTTATTGGCAGGTTGCAGAAGAAGGATGGGATTGGACAAAATCACCGGCGGTACCACCTGATTATGTAACTTCACGTTGGCCTACCCGATGTGGAGTAATTATTTCAGAGAATCAAGGAAAAAGCTTTTCTATTTATGGGGATTTGCGTTCAAAATTTCCATTATGGGAAAATAACATATGTGAACTAGAGAATGGAACACTGCTGATGCTCATGAGCTGAATTTGCCGGAGTATTATTTCGTAGCATTAGTACAGACTATGGAAAAACATGGTCTGAGCCCTTACCTACGAATATACCCAATCCTAATTCAAAAATATCCCTATGTAAAATCAGAGATAGGATTGTTCTGGCCCTAAATCCGACTTCTCCGGCGGAAAAAACCGTTTTCTCCACCCGGACTAATTTGTCGCTATGGTCTAGTAAAGACGGGATGTTTTGGGATAAGAAAATACCTTTGGCTAAGCCAGATCAGCCGTTATTTTACCCTCACTTGTTGCCCCAGGATGATAAAGGACAGCTATATCTAGTATGTGAAAATGGTGTAACGCACTATTTAATGAAAATACCCTACGACGATTTTCTTAAGGGAAAAGACTTTTGTTAGGAGGCATTATTATGGCGGAAATAAAGGAAGCAAAAGTAGCGTTAATTACCGGAGCAAATAGAGGAGTGGGCAAAGGAATTGCCATGGCGTTTGCAGAAAAAGGATATAATCTTTTTCTAGCTCATTATCAAGAACAAGAAAAGGCAAGAGAAGTTGCGGAAGAAATTCGCAGCCGCTTTAACTGCAAAGTATATACCTATGACTGTAATTTGGCAGAAGTGCAAGAGATAGAAGCGTTAGCACGGGCCGCTATTGACACCTATGGGGAAATTGATGTATTGATGAGCAATGCTGGCATTGGTCTGGAAAAATATTTAAGCTATACTTCTGTTCGGGAAATGGATAATATTTATAAGACCAATTACCGTGCGGGAATCTATCTAGCCACGTTGATCGCCAAGCATATGAAAGAAAAGAACACACACGGAAGTATACTTTTTACCACATCTACGAGAGGCTTTTTTGAGGTACATCCGGCAGATGCACTTTACGGTGGCTTGAAAGCAGCTTTATACCGGTCCGCCCAATCCCTTGCAAGAGAATTTGCACCCTATGGGATTCGTGTAAACACCATTTCTCCTGGCTGCATAGAGGTTAATCCCACTGGTTATGATGAGGTCGACTACAGCGATCAAATCCGTGAAATTCCCCTTGGAAGAACTGGCACAGGTGAAGATGTGGGCTATGCGGCGGTGTTTTTGGCTTCTGAAGAAGCCACTTTTATCACAGGGATTAACCTTTTTGTGGATGGTGGAATTAGTTGCGGAAGAAATATCGGCAGCGATACTCCCGATAATCCTGAGGGAATTTGTGGCGTGGGTGCGGGAGTACTTGATGCATGAGCTATTATAGGATTTTTGTAGGGACCCTTGGCCAGCAGGGGCGCTTGATTGAATGGAATTATAAACCCAAACAAGGGCGGTTAACACAAAACAAACAAATTTGTTCTGCGCCTGGTTTTTCTTATATAGTTACCAGTCCATTAAATAACTTTTTGTACTGGGCAGGAAAAATATCTGATGAAAGATCTGCTATCTATAGCGTTCGTGTATCCCCGACTGATACCTATGAAACCTTGTCACGAGTAGAATTGGGCTCCTCCAATATTAGTCATTTGCAAACTGATTATGCGGGAACCTACCTGTTTGTATCGTGTTATGATAAAGGCCTGGTTTGTGTCTATGAGCTTCTGCCAGACGGTCGTATTGGTAGATGTTTAGATACCAAAAGTTTTCAGGGGTGCGGGCCCATCAAAGAGCGCCAAGAGACCTCCCATCCCCACTCTTTATTTCTGTCTTCCAACAGTAAAACAGCAGCGGTTTGTGATCTTGGCGCTGATCTCGTATCTATATTTCGTTTTGACCAAAAAGCAGGAAAGTTGCATCTTATATATCAATGGAATGCCAAACCGGGAATGGGACCTCGCCATGCTGCTTTTTCTCCTGATGGCAATTGGCTTTGCGTCTTAACGGAGCTTTCATCTGAATTAATACTGTTTCGACTTCATCAGGGAAAAATGGAAGAATGTCAATGCCTTTCGGCTATTCCTAGGGGGGTATTGGGCATGAACCTTTCCGCAGATATTAAATTTTCACAAGATGGGAAATTTGTTTGTGTTTCAAATCGGGGTACAAATAATCTATGCATATTTCAATTAGATCCTTTCCCAAAAAAGCTTTTATACCATAGCTTTATGAAAACGAAAGGCTGGCCAAGGGGAATATATTTGTCCCCAAACGGGAACAACTTAGTGGCGCTGAATGAAAGTTATGAAAAACATTGGGCCGGACTTGAAATTTTCGATCTCAGTCACAATAAAAAAATAACACAGAATATTCCTATGGCAGGAAATATGGCAGTAATGGAGGAGGAAAAAGATGATTGATTTAGAAGCAACAGAAGAAAGAATGCGTAGAAAAGATCAGACACTAATACCAGTACAGGTGAAAACAGATTTAGGTGAAAAGTATCAGGCGAGACATCGTAAATGGCAAGGAATTCCCTCAATTGCAATTTCATCTAGGGGCAGATTGTGGTCAGCGTTTTATACCGGAGGATCTGATGAGGGCAAGGATAATTTTGTGATTTTAAAAAAAAGTGATGATTATGGTCAAACGTGGTCTGAGCCAATCGCGGCTGTGGACCTCCAGGAGAAGTTCGGGCATTTGACCAGTGCCTATGGTTTGATCCTGAGGGCCGACTGTGGCTGTTTTGGGCTCAAAGTTTAGGAGGTTTTGACGGTAGGGCCGGTGTTTGGGCGTCTTATTGCAAAGACCATGAGGAAAAAGCTGAGATATGGTCTAGCCCAATTAGAATTGGTGATGGAGTTATGCTGAATAAACCCATTATCAGTACCAATGGAGACTGGCTTTTTCCAGTGGCTCTTTGGGCTAGGTTTCCGTCTTTATTTAATCCAAACCAACCCAAAGCTCTTTCCAACGTTTATGCGTCTTCTGATTTTGGCCAATCTTTTGTTTATCGCGGTGGAGTTTCCATTCCCGGAAGATACTATGATGAAACGGTTCTCGTAGAAAAAGAAGACGGTAGATTATGGATGCTGGTACGTTGTGAAAAAGGGATAGGACAAGCATATTCTAATGATGGGGGTAGATCCTGGGATTTATCAGATTCCCTAATTCCTGGCCCGAATTCCAGATTTCAGGTGGTTCGTCTTCAATCGGGAAATCTGCTGATGGTTAACCATGAACCGGTTGGCGGCGGCTACCAGCCAAATCCAAAGGAAGAATTTTTCTGCATCCGCAGTCATCTTACGGCTTATCTATCTTGTGATGATGGAAAGACTTGGTCTTCTGGATTATTGCTTGATGAGCGAGAAGGGGTATCATATCCAGATGTAGCTCAAGACCAGAAAGGTAAAATTTATATTGTTTACGATCGTAACCGATATACTGACCGAGAAATCTTGATGGCGGTTATTAGGGAAAGTCAGGAGAACGGTTTTATTAAACTGATAATGGAACAATCGGCTATGATGGTAGATAAGCCGTAAGGCAGGTGAATGGGATTGATAAAGTTACTCTGGGAGGACACGGTAAAAGAACAGCTTTTAAGGAAATTGGGACGAATAGAGCAGCTTGCAGGAGCAAGGCCGATCCAATTGCGTGCAGGAAAATCAGAAGGGGTCAAGGCATGGGAGGTCTATACAGGTTCTGGATTAGAATTTTGTGTAATGGAAGATAAATGCTTAGATCTACTTTTTATGAAATACAAAGGAGTGAATCTAAGCTTTCTTGCTAAGCCAGGGCCGGTGGCCCCTAGCTATTTTAACGTGCATGGTATGGAATTTGGACGTTATTTCCATGGTGGGATGCTATATACATGCGGGCTAGGAAATATTGGAGAAAGCTGCGTGGAGGGAGAAACGGAGTATAATTGGCATGGTAGAATCTCTCAGACACCCGCAGAAAATTTTAAGGTTCAAAAAGAATGGAGAGGTGAAAGATATATAATTTCTCTTTCGGGAGAAATGCATGAAGCCGCCCATTCTCACGAACACCTTGTGTTAAAACGAAAAATTTCTACACATCTGGGCGCTAAAAAGCTGTGGATTCACGATACAGTTGAAAATCTCGGGTTTACCCGGGAAGCAATAATGTTACTGTATCACATGAATTTTGGTTATCCATTATTGAATAAGAACTCTAGAATATTGACGCCTTTATCCGAAGTTGAGCTCTATGCCAATGCTACTGGTACCACAGCCGATTCCTTTTGGCATTCTGGAAATCCTGTCGATGGTGGACTGTGCGATACTTTTTTTCATCGATTAGCCGTTGATAAGGACAAGTTTACAAGCGTAGCACTGATTAACGATTCTCTCTCTCTTGGTGTTTACTTACGATATAGTATAGTGGAATTTCCAATGCTGGTTGAATGGAGAAACTTGGTTAGTGGTGATTATTCTGTAGCGCTCGAGCCCTGCACTCAGTATCCGTTAAACCGTTTATCAGAAAAAGCGAAAAAAGACATGGTGTTCTTAAATCCTTTAAAATCGCGGAAATATAGAATAGAAATGGGAATATTAGAGGGAAAAAAGGAAATTGAACAGTTTGAGGAGCAAATATCTGAGTACCAGCTACCATAAAAAGGGCGGAAAGCCCTGAAAAGCTCGCCGCCCCTTTCTTTTATATGCTGTCAATCAATGTTTTTCTTAAGATAGCGTTCAATTTCCGCTGCAGTCACAGTAAGATGCTTTTTCATGAGCACCGAAGCTAGCTCTCCGTCTCTATCGCAAATGTATTTTAAAATTAATGCGTGATATTCTAAGCCAATCTGAGAACCGATAGCATTATTAAGCTGTTGTTGATGATTTAGAAGGATATCTCTCAAGATATTATTGATTTTAATAATAAATGGATTTTTGGTTCCCTCTGCAATAATACGATGGAATTCGAAATCATAAAAGGCAAATCGGCCGGGATTATCCTTATATTGTTTCATATTGGCATACGAATTTTTTAAGAGCTTGAAAATCTTCCTCTGTTGCGTTTTCGATAAAAAAAGTACGTTTCCTGAATCAAAGCTAGAGCGGAACCGAATGATATGGAGCAAGTCTTCGCTGGACAAGGCGCACATAGGGATAGCAATCAGTTGAATAGGATCGTAATGCTCTACATAGGTGCCGGAGCCCTGCACCCTTTTTAATACTGAAATTTCCACTAGTCTATCCACTGCCTGCCTTACAGCAACACGGCTAACATTCAACGCCTGTGATAGTTCTTGCTCTGTCCATATCTTATCATTAGGCATCCACTCGCGGCTTTTAATTTTATCACATATTAAGTCATATACCATTTGGGTAGCGTTATTTTGATAGGCCATCTTTTACCTTCCCATAATCAATTATAGTTCAGATCCTATTGAACAGTGCACATTATCAAAATATTCTTTAGCAATATTTTCTATTAGTTTAAAGTTTTTCTTTGCTATCAGCTGGGGATTGGCCAGATTTGCGCCGATTCCTACACAACAAGCGCCATTATTAAGATATTCATATACGTTGTCAGGTGTTATGCCGCCCACAGCGGCAAGGGGAATGTGTGCCAATGGCACAGATACCGATTTAAAATAGTCTGGCCCTAATTGATAAGCTGGAAAAACTTTGACTAGGTCGGCGCCCCAATTATGGGCTGACACGATTTCAGTAGGAGTAAACGCACCTGGCATGGACATTAAATGCAGACTTTTTGTTTGTTCTATGACTTTACGATCACAGTTTGGAGAGATTATATAGCGAGCGCCTGCATCAGCCGCGTTGCGTACATCGCGAGACGTTAGGACGCTTCCAGCACCGAGAAAAATCTTTTCTGCAAATTTTTCCCGTACTAAGGAAAGGCTGTGAAGAGTATCCAGGTATTCCTTTAGGCTGCTATGAGAAAAAGGAATTTCAATACAACGTATGCCGCCTTTTAAAATGGCTTCTACAGTTGAAACTATTGCGGAAGAAGGAATTCCACGGATGATAGCGATGATTTTATATTTTAACACATCGTTTAGTATTTCAGCAACCATGAAAAGCATCTCCTTTTTAAATTCTGCCAAATTTTTTAAGCAGCTCATCCACTGTCGCGCCATTCAAAATTTCTTTTCTTGTATCAATTTCTTTATTGGCTTGTTCACGGGCGATGGGATAAATCTTTGCTAACATATCATAAGGAACCACGGCAACACCGATTTCATCCGCTACAATTAGATCTCCGGGATGAACAATAACACCTCCACAGGTGATGGGCACATTAATCTCAATAGGCTCTTTGCGCCCAGAAGTTGCGGTGTGGGCTGCACGAGGATTAGAAACCTTGGCGGTGATTGGAAAACCCAGCAATTTAGCTTCGTCAGTATCGCGGCAGCTGCCGTCAATGACAGCTCCGACAATTCCGGCGTTACGTGCTAAGCCAGACATTAAACCACCCCAAATAGAAGTAGATGTTTCGCCAAATGCATCGATCACAATAACATCTCCCGGCTGTGCTATCTCGAACACATCCAAACAATCCACAATGTCTCCTGCTGTAAGCTTTACTGTAATGGCCGGGCCAATAATGACTTTTGGCGCTGCCTTTGGTTTCATATCATAGCGCATGGTTTGATCGCGCTCCAAGCATCGCTGATTACGCAGGAAAGCGAAAGAACATCTGACATTTCCCGAAAAGGGTGAATTAACGTTTCGTCAATAAACGGACGGGGCAAAATATTTTTTTTCATGATAGTTCATAGCTCCTTTACAATTTAGTAACTTGATTAATGGGGGAATTTCCTGTCAACACTGCTTTAACATTTTTTGCAGCGGCTACGCGACACTCTTTTATTGATTCTTGAGAAATATAGCCTACATGCGGAGTGAAAAAGCAATTGTCCAATTGAAATAATGGATTTTGATCGGGTGTCCAATTAGGGAACTTCATAGGTTCTTCCTCAGGATCATCAAGAGCTGCCCCCGCTATCCAGCCTAAGCGTAGCGCTTCATAAAGTGCAGTGTTATCAACACACTTTCCTCTGGAAACACAAACTAAATAAGAATCTGGAGACATGGAACGAAGTTGCTTTAAGCCCACGATATGGTGGGTTTCTGTGGTATAGGGACATAATACGTTTACAATACGGCTCTTTGAAAAAAGTTGATCCAATCTACTTTTTTTACTCCAAAAGTGCGCATGAAAGTTTCCGACACATAAGGATCATAACTGATGAGTTGAAATCCAAAAGCAGATAGCTTATGCGAAAGATTTTGGGCTATTTTTCCAAACCCCAACAAATCCGTATATCGTTCCGCGATAGCGTGAAATAGGAACATCTCCATCCTCGCCAAGCG
>ENA-OQLB01000536-OQLB01000536.1-human-gut-metagenome-genome-assembly--contig:-NODE-536-length-20995-cov-1.540061_pt1 | contig 20995 bp, 29 predicted proteins | sample MGYA00242656_ERZ504813 | MGnify/ENA primary metagenome ERZ504813 (study PRJEB26092, sample SAMD00036388) | human gut metagenome | host: Homo sapiens | study: EMG produced TPA metagenomics assembly of... | reverse complement strand
GTCTTTTCCGGTTTGCCGAAAGCAATGGTGAAACGCTTGCCAATCAGAGCCCAGCAAACGGCTGCCAAAAGCTGACAGCCGACCGTCATTATGCCCGGCACGATATTCACATAATTATGGCGAATCATGCAGAATTCGCCATAGAGAAGCAGATCCGCCATACCAAAGGACAGAAACTGCGAAAAAATAGTTTCTGCAATGGAATAATCTGTAATTTTAAACGCACGGAAAAGATTGCCGAGCGCTACATATACGATGGCATAGAGAATCAAAGTGACCGCATATCCGATGCTGTCTGCTCTACGGAAAAGCCTTAGACCGTAATATTGGAACAAAACCATGGCAAAAAAGCCGAATATCAACGCAAAGATTGCGAATTTCATGACCATAGAAAGAGCGAATTTTCTATTGTTCATTTATGTTTCACACACCTCATTTTGTAATGTATATAGGTATAGTATTGTAATAATAGCATCTCGCTTTTTGCTTGTCAATCGAATCGGGAATTTCCGACCTCTCCGTCAATAAATTTAAAAATTCCGACATTTTTTTGTTTAAACAGCATATTTCATAGTCCTTTAGTTCTCACCGAGGTGCAAAAAATTTAGAACAGATCCATCATGGAGCACTTTTTGGGGTAGAAGACGTTGGGGACGGCGGAAGCTTGGCGGAGGAGGCGGACGTCAGGCATCCAGGGGATATCGGCGGCGGCGCGGGCGCCGGTGATGAGGGCAGAAAAGGCGCGGATGTTGAGGATGAGATCCGGCGCGGCGTCGGTTTTTCGACTTTATTTTGCTCGCCGGGGGCAAATGCAGCGCCATGTGCCGTTATTTTCCGTGACGATATCGTCTTCGATACGGAGGGTGATCTCCCCTGTGCCGCGGCAAGCACAGTTTTCTAAAACACGCTCGACGTTGACAACGCGCAGCATGCCGTTTGGGAACACGGAGCAGAACGTGCGCGTGTTTTCGCCGATGAGCTGCTCTAAGTGCATATCGGACGGGACGGTGAAGCGAAGCTTCTCGTAATCCGACGAGAAAGCGGATTTTGCGAAGAACAGCAAGCCGTTGAACGCTTCGGCATCGCACGCGAGGAAACCGCCGGGGCTTTGGAACGTGTGGGTGCAGTCAAGATATGTGACGCCGTCTTCTTCGATTTTATGGGTAACCATCAGGCCGCGCGCTGATTTTCGTTATTGTACCAGACGAATACGTAGCGCTTATCGTTCCAGAGATTCGCTTTTTCGAGACCTTTATCATACGTTTCGCGGACGGCGGAGAGGTTGTGGTCTGCATAGAACGCGTTATAGACGGTGAGAAGCGGGGTAAAATCGCCGCCGGGGAAGATCTGCTCGACGTGCCGCCGACATCCTGCGGCTTCATCGCTGTGAACGGCACCGACCAGCGATATTCCGGCGCACCGGCTTCAAAGCCGAACTTGCGGTAATACTGCATACTGAACGGATACAAAAAAGCGAACGTGAAATCGTTTGCGTACATGTCTTTGAGAGAGGCCGTCACGCAAGCGCGGATAACGCCGCCGCGGCGGTACTGCGGCAATGTAGAAACACCGCCTACACCGCCGAGCTTATACGTGCCGCCGTCGAAGCGGCAGAGGTACTCGCGGCTGTTCACAACACCGCAGATGGTCTCATCGTCGTCTAAAAATGTGCCGAAGCAGCGGTTGCGGCGTCTTCCCTCTTTTCTTCTTCAGTGCGCTCACGGGCAGCGCTTTCTTTGGCTTTTTCGAGGTCGTAATCTCCCTCAAAGGCGACAGCCATGGTGAGATTTGATTTCCAGTTTTCTTCCGGGCGCAGTAATCTTGTTTTCATACAACTTTCCTCCGTTTTGTCAAAAAACCGGCAATGTGAAAAGGAACTTGCCGGCTTTTGTCTTATATTGTGATATATATTAAATATATTATAGTATACGGGCTTATTCCGAAAGGGCATGGATGATTTCATCCATGTGCATGCCGCGGGAACCTTTGCACAGCACGGCATCACCGGGATGCAGACAGTCTTTCAGATACGCGATGGCTTCCGCATTCGAGGCGAACCACACGCTGTTCTCATGATTTTTAAAGCCCTCGACGATGTGCTTTGCGAGCGGGCCGACGCCGATAAGGACATCGGTGCCGTTTTCCGCCGCAAACGCGCCGGTTTCATAGTGGCCGCGCTCTGCGTAATCGCCGAGCTCCAGCATATCGCAAGTACGGCGTACTTTTTGCCGGTCGCTTTCAGGCCGCCGAGAATTTTCAAAGCAGCACGCATGGAATCGGGGCTGGCGTTATAGGTATCGTCGACCAGCGTGACGCCGTGCGCTTCTTTAATCTGCTGGCGCATGGCGGGCGGTGCATAGGTGCGGATGGCCGCGACGCTTTTTCCTCCGGAACGCCGACTTCCACAGCGACCGCGACAGCGGCAAGGGCGTTGCGCACGTTGTGCTCGCCGGCAGCGGGGACGTACATTTCTACGCGTTTACCGTCGTGCACACAGATAAACCTTGTTCCCTCCGTATCGGCCTCAAGCTCTACGGCGCGCCAGTCGCAGTTTTCACCGAGACCGAAGCGCACGATCTGCTTTTCCGGGGTGCTTTTTAATGTGGAAAGCAGGTCGTCATCGCCGTTTACGAACACCTTGCTGCCGTTTGGCAGGTAATCCGTGATGCCGAACTTCTCTTTCATGATGTTCTCGCGTGTTTTCATGAACTCGATGTGCGACACGCCGATGTTCGTCATGACGGCGATGTTCGGCTTTGCGACTTTTGCGATGCGCGCCATCTCACCGGGCATGCTGACGCCCATTTCGACAACGGCGGCTTCGTCCTCCGGCGTGATGCGCAGAACGGTCATGGGCAGGCCGATCTGGCTGTTCGCGTTGCCGGCGGTTTTCATCGTTTTGAGACCGGCGGAAACAGCTAAAGCGACCATTTCCTTTGTGGTGGTCTTGCCTACGCTGCCCGTGATGCCGATGACCGGGATATTGAAGCGCTCGCGATAGCGTTCCGCGACCTTTTGCAGTGCCGCGCGGGTGTTTTCAACGTAGACAACATCGCCTGCGGGGGCATCGAGCGGCTCTTCGGAAAAAGTCGCTGCCGCGCCCGATGCGAAGACCTGCGGGATAAAGCGGTGTGCATCGGTGTTTTCACCGCGGATGGGCACAAACATTTTGCCGGGCGTCGTCTCGCGGCTGTCGGTATAAAACGACGTGACGGTATTTTCGCCGCTGCCGACGAGCCTGCCGCCGCACATTTCGGCGATCTCAGATACCTTTAAATTCATAAATGCAGTAGTTTCCTTTCGTTTAGCGCACCGAAGCGAGGGAGCCCATCGGATCCCACGGTTGGAGCGTGATCGGCTCTTGCTCAAGCGCTTTGCGCTGTTCTTCTGTGAGGTACTTTTTATCGACGACGACCTGATACATATACTCGTCGAACCAAGCGTCGCTCATGATATAGTAGCCGTCTACGCCGGCATCCTTGCCCCAGCTGTTTTCGACTCTCCAGCGGTTCGGCTTACCGTTATCGTCGATATTGACGCCCTGGAAGACCATGGCGTGTGTCATGAGACTCTGTCCATAATCGAGGCGCTGGGCTTTATCCATGGTGAACTCGGTATTAAAAAGCGTTTCGAGGTCAAGAGCGTTCAAATCCATAACACCGCCGTCGCGAACACTGCGCTTGCCGACATCGCAGCCGAACCAAACCGGCAGGCCGTCCTTCATCTGGCGATGGCTGCCGCTTTCAGGTCTTCAATGGGCAGGTTGAGGTACTTGACGGGGCGACCCTCTGCGACGTTACCGAGGAACGCGACGGTGTAGGTCTTGCCGTAGGGCTTATCGGACGTCGGCGCATTGATGAGGCTGATGTACTGGGAAAGATCCATGTCGACGTACTTTTTGAAGAACGACTGCGGAGTGATGCCGAGGTCGCGCACGAAGCCGTTCGGGGTCTTGGCCTCGAAATCGAACTTCACAGGCGGCTTGCCGAGGCTGATGCACAGCATGTTATAGATGGTCTGCATCATGTCGTCCTTCTTTGCACGGAGTTCCTCCATGGAAGCACCGTTCTGATACGCGGTGCGCAGCGTGCAGGCAAACTCACGCAGCTTTTCGGTGAGGTAGCCGGTGATTTCACGCGTGGAGGAGGATGCGGCGGTTCCGGCATGACTTCCTTCGGCACGACGCCGTACTTCTCTACGAGGTTTGCGAACATATCCCACTGACCGCCGTCGCCGAGCGGACCGGAAAGCAAATATGTAACAAGGCGGCCTGCGGTGGGCTCGTTGAGCGTCTCTAAGATGCTCTCGAGGAAATAGTTGCTCTTTTCAAGCTTATCGAAGAACAGCGCGTAATTCTGGGAGAGCTCAAACGTTTTGACGCCGAGCTTTTTGATGATGCGGAAGCGCATGGTGTTGAGCGCCGCGAACATCCAGCAGCGGCCGCTCTGCTTCTGATTCGTGATGTCGCCCTGCTCCAAAGAAATGTTGAACGTATGGCGCATTTCGCGGGCGTTCTCAAAGCGCATGGCGGCGTTGTTGACCCCATTCTTCGTGACAGCATCCATGGCGATACGGTTTGCGCGGTCATCGTCGAACGCGGTCTCATAAGAAGCGAGCTGTTCCAGTGTGATTTCCTTATTCATTTCTGCACAAGTCCTTTCCCGAAAGTAATTTATGAGCTTTATTTCATGGAATCAAGGATTTCCCGAATGACGACACGCTCGTCAAACGGGTATTTCTTACCCTCAATCTCCTGATAATCTTCGTGACCTTGCCTGCGAGGACAATAATGTCGCCGGGTTGTGCGTTTTCAATGCACCAGCGAATGGCTTCGCGGCGGTCGGGAATTTCAATGTATTTGCCGTCGGTCTTTGCAAGGCCGACCTTGATGTCCGCTAAAATATCGAGCACATTTTCGTAACGGGAGTTATCTGCCGTGATGACGGAGAGATCGGCTAAATTGCCGCTGACCTCGCCCATCTCGAAACGGCGCACCTTGGGGCGATTGCCGCCTGCGCCGAACATGCAGATGAGGCGCTTCGGGTGATAGCGCGCAGCGTTGTCAAAATGCTCTGCATGCTGACGGCGTTGTGCGCATAATCGATGAGCAGAGTGAAATCGCCGGGCATCGGCACGGGCTCCACGCGGCCCTTGACTTTGACGGTTTTAAGCCCCTGCTGCATGGCAGTGACGGGATATTCAAAACGCTGCACGCCGTGATGGCGCACAGGGCGTTATAGACGTTGAACTTGCCGGGGATGGCGACATCCGCAGTAAAATTCAGCTTGCCTGTGACGGAGAAGCGCACGCCGAGAAAACCCGGTGTTGTAACGAGCTCTTCCCCATGCGCAACAAATCGGCCGATTTATCGTAGCCGTAGGTAACAATATTGCACGTATGATTTTTGATGATGCCGGTATAATTCGGGTCATCGATATTGATGATGCCGGTGCGGCACATGCGGAATAGCATGCTTTTGCACGCCATGTATCTGCCATATCTTTATGCTCTGCGCCGCCGATGTGATCCTCGGAGAAATTCGTGAAGAGGCCGAGCTCAAACGTGAAGCCTGCAACGCGGTGATCTTTAAGACCTATGGACGAGACCTCCATAACGCAGCATTCGCAGCCGGCATCGACCATTTGGCGCATGAACTTCTGCACCTCGTAGTTTTCGGGTGTGGTGTTATCGGTTTGAACGAGGGTATCGCCGTACAGTACGCCAATGGTGCCGATGACGCCGGTTTTATGGCCTGCGGCCTCCAGAATGGAGCGCATCATGAACGCGGTGGTCGTTTTGCCCTTGGTGCCCGTGATACCGATGACGTGCATCTGCTCTGCGGGGTGGCCGAAGAACTCGGCGCTCAAATATGCGAGGGCAAGGCGGGTATTCTCCGTTAAAATGACCGGCACAGGCGCTTCCACGATCTCCTCTGCGATGATGACGGCGGCGCCTTTTTCCGCTGCCATTTTCGCGTACTTATGGCCATCTGCATTCGCACCGCGCAGGCAGACGAACGCGCAGCCCGGTACAGCCTTGCGGGAATCGTACACAAGGTCGGTGATGTCGACGTCCGGCACCTGCTCCGCGCGATACTTGATGGCGGTTAAAAGTTGTTTCAGTTTCATTTTTATCCCATCCTTTTTCGTGAATTCGGATGATGTATACCGACATGGTATACTATGTGCTTATTATAGTCCGTCTGCGTGGTTCTGTCAAAGAAAAAAGAGAGCTGCGCGTAAAAATGTGCAGCTCTCTCATTTAATTTTCGGTATTTGCGGGTTCGTCGTTCAACAGGCGCTCGTACAGCTTGACGCTGTCATTGCGGTAATCGATCTTTTCCTGCTTTTTGAACGCGGCGCCGTCTTCTGTGCGGACGGCGACCTTGAGCTCACCGAGGACGGAAAGCACGCTTTCTTTCGTTGCGCCTTCCTCATTATAGTGGTTAAGCTCTAAGTTGTTCAGCGCCGGAATATCCTTCCAGAGGTAATAGTCGTTATCGGTGCCGTCTACCGGGCCAAAGAAGCCTTCTAAATCGTCCTGATCGAGGTATTTATAGCTTGCGTCGTCGTAAGCGAAAATCATGCTGTCACCGGCGGAGGCATCGGTCGCGAACTTGACGAACGAGGCCTGCAGCTCTGATGTTTCAAACTCCGAGGTGCCGCTTGTATTAAAGCGGCAGAAATTCATGGCGACGTATGTTTTGCCGTCACCGTTGCGGTCGTCTGCATATTTTTCGAAAAGCTCCTGAATATCGGTTTGCAGGTCGCTCGGCACGGTATACTGCGTCATGACGGTGATGGTATAATCGGGTTCCGTTTTGGATGTGACCGAATATATGAAATAGCCGACAACGGCTATGGCGAGCGCGACGAGCAGGACGTGCACCTTGTGATAATCCCACCAGTTTTTGCGTTTATCCGCCGCGGTCTGCGGTTGATTTCGTTTTCATGAATGGTGTCTTCCGTATCGTCCAGCAGATACCGCTCTCGTGCCATGTGATTTCCTCATCTCTTCTTTAGTATTCTTTGGCTGTGTGGTTTTTAAAAAGGCGGCTTTGTGCCGCCTTTCAGGGAATCCATGCAACTGGGTTCCCTACGGCTCAACAGTCCACCGGACTGTTGAACCTACCTTCCTGGTTTTTGGGGAGGCAAAAAGGTTTCGTCGTTTGCGAACGAGACCAAAGGCGCTGCCTTTGGAATCCGCCGCCTTTGAAAAAGGCGGGCGAAACTTTATCCGTTTGCTTTACGTTAGCTTTATGTTAATTTTACGCCGTTATTCTTTCTAAAAAGCCAATTTGCTATGAACAAATTGTAAAATGCAAAAGCACTACCCGCAAACACAGGCAGTGCTTTTATTGTAACACAGATTAAATTTGTGTCAAGCTTTATCGAACTCAGCCTACGATCTCGTAGCCCTTATCTTCGATGGCTTTCTTGAGCTCGGCATCGGAAATTTTAGCATTGAGCTGAATGACCGCCGTGCCTTTTTCGTGGCTGACTTCTGCAGATGTGACCTGCGGGAACGCCTCCAGACACTTTTTTGACAGTGGCTTCGCAATGCGGGCACATCATGCCGTTAATCTTAATTGTTTTTTCCATGGTTTTTGTCTCCTTTACTTCGATGGTTTTCATTTCGGCGGGTTTTGCCGATTTAATTTTTTTATCGTGCTTCGTGCTGCGGATGTTCAATAAATTCAGACGAAGCGCGTTTGTGACGACACAGAAGCTTGAAAGGCTCATGCTGCCGCGCCGAACATGGGGTTCAGCTGCCAGCCGAGCAGGTTAATGAACACGCCTGCCGCGAGCGGGATGCCGATGATGTTATAAATGAACGCCCAGAACAGGTTTTCGTGGATATTGCGCAGTGTGGCGCGACTTAAGCGGATGCCCGCGGGAACATCGGACAGGCGGCTCTTCATGAGCACGACATCCGCGGCGTCGATGGCGATATCCGTACCGGCGCCGATGGCGACACCGATGTCGGCTCTGGTAAGCGCGGGGCGCGTCGTTGATGCCGTCGCCGACCATCATGACTTCGCCCTGCTCTCTGAGCTTGCGGATGACGTTTTCCTTGCCGTCCGGCAGGACGCCTGCGATGACTTCATTAACGCCTGCCTGTCGGCCGATGGCCTCTGCGGTGCGGGCGTTATCACCGGTGAGCATGACGACGTGAATGCCATGTTCTGCAATTCGCGGATGCCTGCGGGCTGTCTTCCTTGATGACATCCGCTACGGCGATAACGCCGATAAGCTTACCGCCCTGCTGAAATACAGCGGGGTTTTGCCGGACCGCGCGAGGCTTCGGCCTTTTCTTTAAAATCTGCGGAGACATCTGCCTGCGTGGAGATAAACTTCAGGTTGCCGCCTGCGAGAACTTCGCCGTTCAGGGCAGCGGTGAGGCCATTGCCGGGCTTTGCCATGAAGTCTGTGACTTCTTTTGCCTGCACGCCGATCTCCTCAGCGCGCGCCATGATGGCTTTGGCGAGCGGGTGCTCGCTCTTTTTCTCGAGCGCGCTTGCGGCTTCGAGAAGGTTTTTTTCGGTGATGCCCGGGGCGGATAAAATATCCGTGACGCGGGGCTCGCCGCTTGTGATGGTGCCGGTTTTATCGAGCGCGACGATCTGCACCTTGCCGGTTTTTTCGAGCGAAACGGCGGTTTTGAACAGGATGCCGTTTTTCGCGCCCATGCCGCTGCCGACCATGATGGCGACCGGCGTCGCGAGGCCAAGTGCGCACGGGCAGCTGATGACGAGCACGGAGATGCCGCGCGCGAGCGCGTAGCCGAACGTCTGCCCAACGAGCATCCAGACCGATGAACGTAACAATAGCGATGCAGATGACGGTCGGGACGAACACGCCGGAAACCTTATCGGCGATCTTCGCAATCGGCGCTTTCGTTGCGGCGGCATCGCTGACCATGCGGATGATTTGAGAGAGCGTGGTATCTTCTCCGACGCGTGTTGCTTCGCAGCGCAGGAAGCCGGACTGGTTCACGGTCGCGGCGGAAACAGCATCGCCCACGGCCTTATCGACCGGGATGCTCTCGCCGGTGAGGGCGGATTCATTGACAGCGCTGGCGCCTTCCAAGACAATGCCGTCTACGGGGATATTCTCACCGGGGCGCACGACAAACACATCGCCGCGGCGAACCTCGGAAACGGGCACGGTGACCTCTTGACCGTCCCGCACGAGCGCGGCGGTTTTCGGCGCGAGGTTCATGAGACTCTTTAAAGCATCGGTCGTGCGGCCTTTGGAGCGTGCTTCCAGCATTTTACCGACCGTGATGAGCGTTAAAATCATGGCGGCAGACTCGAAGTAGAACTCGTGCATGTAGCCCATGACGGCGGCCATATCGCCGCGCATCTGGGCATCTGTCATGGCGAACAGCGCATAGGTGCTGTACAGAAACGACGCGCCCGAGCCGAGCGCCACAAGGTATCCATATTCGGTGCGCGGTGGATGAGCCTTTAAAGCCGCTGATGAAGAACTTCTGGTTGATGACCATGATGATGACGGTGAGGAGCAACTGGATGAGGCCCATCGCGACGTGGTTGTCTTTGAGAAAATTCGGCAGCGGCCAGCCCCACATCATGTGCCCCATGGAGATGTACATGAGGACAGCCAAAAAGCCGACGGACGCGATGAGGCGCTTTTTGAGCTTCGGAGTTTCACGGTCTTTCAGAGCATCTTCCGCGGCGGCGTTTGAAGCTGCACCGCTCTGCGCCGCGCCTTTTGGGGACGCGCCGTAGCCGGCATCTTCCACGGCTTGATAATGCTTTCCGGCGAAGCGTGCCCTCAACGCCCATGGAGTTCGTGAGCAGGCTGACTGAGCAGGACGTAACACCCGGCACCTTGCTGACCGCTTTTTCCACACGGGTGCTGCACGCCGCGCAGCTCATACCCGTGACGTTATACTGTTCCATTTCCTTTCCTTCCTTTCATAAAAATGCGCCGAAAATTATCGCATCAGCTTTTGCAGCGTGGTGACAAGCTCATCGATGACTTCATCGTTTCCTGCGCGGATGTCGTCCGCTACACAAGTCTTGATGTGGTTTGCGAGCAGCTCTTTCGTAAATGCGTTGAGCGCCGCGTTGGCTGCCGCGACCTGCACGAGGATGTCCGGGCAGTAGGCGCTTTTCTCCACCATACCGCGAATGCCGCGGATCTGCCCTTCGATGCGATTTAATCTGTGGATGAGTTTTTGTACTCCTCATCGGAGCGGTGCTTTGTTTATGACAGCCGCAGCACTTCTCTTCGGTTTTTTCTTCGGTGCAGTCTGTGCACGCTTCCGTATCGGTTGCATCGCTTTTGCAGCAAGCGTGCAGCTCTTTTTCTTCTGTATGTTCCAACGGAATTCTCCTTTCCGATTTCACTTTATATACCCTCTTGGGGTATCTTGATTATATACCCACATAGTATATTGTCAACTCTTATTTTAGCTTTTTTTCAAAAATATTCTGCCCGGATTTTTGACCTGCATTTAAAGTAAAAAGCACCGCTTGGCTTTTGGCTCAAAACGGTGCTTTGGGTGTTAATCTTAGCTTGACTTACGCTTCGTATTCCATTTTTTCCGGCGTCCAGTCTTGAGGACCTCGAGCATATCGACGGCAGTTTCTTTGGCGCCCTTGAGGTCGTGCTCTTTGTAGTTGCCGCACTCTTCGCGGCGGCTGCCGGGAATCTCTCCCTCAAAATCGCGGATGAACGCGAAGGATTCCTGCACGAGATGCAGGGCATCTAGCGGCTCACGTTGTCGCGCAGGAGGAAATAGAAGCCCGTGCGGCAGCCCATGGGGCCGACGTAGATAACGGAATCGGACAACGCGGAGTTGCGCGCATACGTGGCGAAAAGATGCTCGAACGTGTGGAGTGCGCCGTTTGAGAGGTAATCTCCGGCGTTCGGCACCTTCATGCGCAGGTCGTAGGTTACAACGTCGCCGTCGATGCGGGAAACGTACATGCCTTTTTTGAGCTTATCATGATTGACGGAAAAGCTGGCAATCTTTTTCATACTCTATCATCACTTTCTTCTATAATTTCGGGAATTTCTTAGAGTATACCACGCTTTTCTTTGAATTTCAATTCCGTCTTATTTTTCGACGGTGACGGTTTTCGGCTCGTAGCCGGCATGCCAGACGGTCTGCTTCAAAACGACTTCTTCGACGGACTTCTTTGTGTAGATACGAGCGAATTTGCCGACAAGGTCGACCTTTGCCATGCAGCCCGGCTGCTCGTTGAACGCGTTTTCAATACGCATGGCGCAGTTTTTGCAGTGCATGCCCTCGATGTCCATGCGGTAAACGTGGTCGTAGTCATTCACGTTTGTATCCTGCGGCTTGACGTGCTTCACTTCATCGCCGCCACCGCCGCAGCAGCCGTTCTTCAATTTTTTACGATAGCTGATGACTGCAAAAATACAAATAGCCGCAATCACCCCACAGATGATGATCGTAGCAGCTGATGTCCGTGCCGGTCGCATTCAAAATACATGTACGCATTTAAACCGCTTCCTTTTGTGAAAATAGTTCTTGTGAGAGAAGACTCTCATATACTTTGGGGGTATATTGATTATATACCTCGGCAATATAAAATGTCAAGAGAAAAAGTTAGCGATTTCTAACTTATTTTGAATTCCTGCGTTGCTGCGCGTGTGGAAAAATAAAAAATGCCGCCCGGCACTGTTCTAAACACAGCAGTCGAGCGGCGTTTTCGTTTACTTTTTACGGTTTCGCGTTCCAGAGGGTAACTTTCCCGGTTTCGCGGGTCTTATTCATATCGATGATGCGCTGGTTCGACGAGCCGCGAAAGCGCAGGGAAATGTCTTTGAGTTCATCGACAAATGCGCCGTCGACGAGCACGTCGAGCAGGGACAGGAATTCGTCCGTGACCTCGCAGCGGTTGCGGCCGCCGTCTTTCAGCATATCGGTCTCCAGGGTGGAACCGGAATAGCACCAGATGTCCTTTTCGGGGTATAGCTTGCGAACGCGGTGCAGAAACGGCACCAAAGCGCGTTGATTCTGCGGCTCCATGGGCTCGCCGCCGAGCAAAGTTAAACCGTTGATGAAACCGGGTGCAAGGGCTGCGAGCACCTCGTCTTCCGTTTCTTTTGTAAACGGCTTGCCGTAGTTGAAATCCCACGTTTCGGCGTTGAAGCAGTTTTTGCAGTGTCGCGTGCAGCCGGAGACGAACAGCGTGACGCGCACGCCGATGCCGTTTGCGATGTCGGTTTTTTGATCTCACCGTAATTCATGATGGTTTCCTCTATTCATGAAATACCGCACAAAGCGCCTGCCCTGTGCGGTACTGTTTATTCTTGATTTTGACTTAATTACAAGTGCAGCACGCGCTCTTTGATTTCGGCGGTACGGCCTGGTTCCAGAACTGGGTGCCGATGTAACCGCAGGTGCGGCGGGCAACGTTCATGGTATCCTGGTCGCGGTTGCCGCAGTTCGGGCACTCCCAGACGAGCTTGCCGTCATCCTCGACGATCTGAATCTCACCGTCGTAGCCGCACTTCTGGCAATAATCGCTCTTAGTGTTAAGCTCGGCGTACATGATGTTATCGTAGATATAGCGGATGATCTGCAGGACGGCTTCGAGGTTATTCTGCATGTTCGGGACCTCGACATAGCTGATCGCACCGCCGGTGGAAAGCGCCTGGAACTGCGACTCGAAGCGAAGCTTTTCAAACGCGTCAATATGCTCGGTAACGTGGACGTGGTAGCTGTTTGTGATATACGGCTTATCCGTGACGCCCGGAATGATGCCGAAGCGACGCTGGAGGCACTTTGCGAACTTGTACGTAGTGCTCTCGAGCGGCGTGCCGTACAGACCGAAGCCGATAGTGGTTTCCGCCTTCCATTTTTCGCACGCAGCGTTCATGTACTTCATGACAGCAAGCGCAAACGGCGTTGCGCTGGGGTCCGTGTGGGATTTGCCCGTCATGTAGCGCACGCACTCGCACAGACCGGCGTAGCCGAGCGAAATGGTGGAATAGCCGCCGTAGAGAAGCGCATCGATGGGCTCGCCTTTTTTGAGGCGGGAGATTGCGCCGTACTGCCAGAGGATTGGCGCGGCGTCGGACAATGTGCCTTTCAAGCGGTTGTGGCGGCACATGAGTGCGCGGTAGCACAGGTCGAGGCGCTCATCGAAGACCTTCCAGAATTTTTCCATATCGCCGCCGGAACTGAGCGCAACATCGACAAGATTCAGTGTGACGACGCCCTGATTGAAGCGGCCGTAGAACTTATAGTTGCCGTTTTCATCCTTCCACGGGCTTAACGCGCTGCGGCAACCCATGACCGGGAAGCAGTTGCCCTCTTTGAGCTCTTTCATCTTCTTTTCGGAGATATAGTCTGGCACCATGCGCTTTGCGGTGCACTTTGCGGCAAGCTCGGTGAGGTAATAGTATTCGCTGCCGGGGATAATGTTATCCTCCTGCAAAACATAAATGAGCTTCGGGAATGCCGGGGTAACCCACACGCCCTTTTCGTTTTTGACGCCCTCATAGCGCTGGAGCAGCACTTCCTCGATAATCATGGCGAGGTCGCGCTTTTCGCGCTCGTTTTTCGCTTCGTTCAGATACATAAACACGGTGATGAACGGCGCCTGACCGTTCGTCGTCATCAAAGTCACGACCTGATACTGGATGGTCTGCACGCCGCGCTTGATCTCCTCACGCAGACGGCGCTCCACCATTTGGAGATTTGGGCCTCATCCGGGGAAACGCCAAGCTCGCCGATCTCGACTTCGACCTCACGGCGGATTTTCTCGCGGGAGATCTGCACGAACGGCGCGAGGTGTGCGAGGCTGATGCTCTGGCCGCCGTACTGGTTACTTGCAACCTGCGCGACGATTTGCGTGGCGATGTTGCAGGCGGTGGAGAAGCTGTGCGGCTTTTCAATGAGCGTGCCGGTGATGACCGTGCCGTTTTGCAGCATGTCTTCGAGGTTTACGAGGTCGCAGTTGTGCATGTGCTGCGCGAAATAGTCCATATCATGGAAATGGATGATGCCCTGCTCGTGTGCTTCGACGATTTCGCGCGGAAGCAAAATGCGGCGCGTGATGTCTTTGGAGACCTCGCCGGCCATGTAATCGCGTCTGGACGCTGTTTACGGTTGGATTTTTATTCGCGTTTTCCTGCTTGACTTCCTCGTTGTTGCACTCGATAAGGCTGAGAATCTGGTTATCGGTGGTATTGGCGCGGCGCGCAAGCGAACGCGTATACCGGTAACAGATATACTCCTTAGCGACATCGAACGCACCCTGCCCCATGATCTGCTTTTCTACGAGGTCCTGTATTTCTTCCACGGACGCTGCACGCCCCATGGCGACGCACGCTCCTTCGACATTTGCAGCGATTGTGCGAATTTGCTCGTTCGTAAGCCTCTGACGCTCGTCGAGCTCTTTATTTGCCTTGGAGACAGCGACGATAATCTTAGTGATATCGAACGCTACTTCCGAGCCGTTTCTCTTAATGATCTTCATGTTCCTTACCGCTCCTTCATACCGCCCGCGGGAGCTGCATGTTTCCAGCCCCTTTGGTTTCATAATCAGTTTCCATAATTTTCTTTATATTGAATATTTATGCGTAACCACAAGATATTGTGTTCGTTTTTGCGGTTCCTGCCGCAAGCACCCTACCAGTATACACCGAAGTTGGCATCTTGTCGAGTAGTAAATGCGCTTTATTTTAAATTTCTTTTTGTACCCTTTTACCCATTGCGCAATAAAGCGTGAAGGCACTGCAGAGCGGCGCGGCAAAGCGCGGGTTTGGATGTAAAAAAGGGCGGTCATTGACCGCCCTTGCAGGAACCCATGCAACTGGGTTCCCTACGATTTGAATGTCCCCCGGACATTCAAATCAACCTTCCTAATTTTATGTAGGCAAAGAGATTTCGCTTTCTGATGAAAGCAACTTAGGGCACTGTCCTAAGTACCTGCGGTCTTTTGAAAAAGACTGGCGAAAACTTTTGACCACCGTTACGGGAAGCTTCTTTTCTTACTCTTCCTCTGCTTTTTCCGGCAGAAGATCTGTCATGCTTTTTAAACTGATGCCGAGTGTGGACATGTTGTGCAGGAGTGCGGAGGTAGTCGCTGGATGATTCCGCCTACGCCAAGCCAGGATGAAGCATGAGGTTGAAGCCGACGATGAAACGGTAGTTGCGGTGGATGCGCGCCATAAGCGCAGTGCTGAGCTGACGCAGGGTGACGAGCTCATAGAGATCGCCTGCCGCAACGGTGATGTCCGCAATCTCTCTGGCAATGGCAGCGCCGGTATTGATGGCAACGCCGACGCTTGCTTCGGACAGCGCCGGAGAATCGTTCACGCCGTCGCGACCATGATAACGGTGCGGCCCATTTCTTTTTCGCGGCGGATGAAGTTCGCCTTATCCTCCGGCAGCACTTCGGCGTAGAACTCATCCACGCCGACCTCTGCTGCAACGGCTTCGGCGGTCTTGCGGTTATCGCCGGTCATCATGACAACCTTCTTGATGCCGCAAGCGTGCAGAGCGCAGATGGCGTCCTTTGCTTCCTTACGCAGCGGGTCGGAGATACAGATGACGGCTGCGAGCACACCGGAAATGCACAGATAAAGGTGCGAATACTCGGCCGGAAGTGCATTGAACTTCGCTTCTTCGCCCTCCGGGATCACGCAGCCCTCGTCTTCAAAAACGAAGTGCGCGCTGCCGATGATGACCTTTTTGCCCTCCACAGTGCTGGAAATGCCGTGCGCGACGACGTATTCCACGCGAGAATGGTACTCTTCGTGGGAGAGGCCGCGGTCCTTGGCTTCGGCCACGACAGCGTTTGCCATGGAGTGCGGGTAATGCTCCTCAAGGCAGGCGGCAAGACGCAGCATTTCGCTTTCCTCACGGTCGCCGAACGTTTCGATCATGGCGACACGCGGTGTTGCATACGTCAGCGTGCCGGTTTTATCGAACACGATGGTATCGGCGTTTGCAACGGCCTCCATGAAGCGGCCGCCCTTGACCGGAAATATGGTGTGCGCTGCTCTCGCGCATCGCAGACAGCACCGCGATCGGCATGGAGAGCTTTTAACGCGCAGGAGAAATCGACCATCAGCACGGCGAGCATCTTTGTGACGTTGCGCGTGAGCAGATAGGTCAGCGCCGTGCCGCCAAGCGTGTACGGCACAAGCTTATCGGCAAGGCGGGAAGCCTTGTCTTCTGCGGTGGACGTTCAATTTCTCGGATTCTTCGATCATGTGGACGATGCGGTCATAACGGCCGCCGCCCATAGCTTTTTCGACGCAGATGACGCACTCGCCCTCTTCGGCGACGGTGCCGGCATACACGTAGCTGCCGACGGACTTCTGAACCGGCAGAGACTCACCGGTCATGGATGCCTGGTTGACCATGGCTTCACCCTCGACGACCTTACCGTCGAGCGGAATCATATTGCCCGTGCGCACAACGATGCGGTCGCCCGCCTGAATGTCGCCGATCGGCATGAGCACCTCGGTGCCGTTCGTCTTTGAGCCAGACCTTATCGACATTGAGGGACATGGCGCCCGCGAGGTCGGCAACAGACTTTTGTGTGTCCACTCCTCGAGAATCTCGCCGAGGCGCAGCATGAACATGACGGAGCCTGCCGTATCGAAATCGCCGCGCACAAGAGAAACGGTGACGGCAGTGGCATCAAGCACAGCAACGGAGAGATGACCGTGCAGCAGCGCCTTAACGCCCTCTTTGATGTACTTTGCGGAGCGGATGATGGCAAGCATCATGCGAATGGGCGCCGGAAGAACATTTTGGCCATGGCGCGGCGCAGCACCGTGAAGACGAGCTTGTCTTCAAACTCGCGGTTCAATGCGCGGGCGGTGTGATCCGGCACAAGCTCCATGCTTTCAGCTTTTGCGAACGAGAATGTCGCGAGCGCACGAATAAGGATGTACGGTCGTTTGATAGACGATGACGGCGTCCTGTGTGCGGTCGTAGACTTAACTTCCTTTACGCCGTCCACGGCGCGCAGGTAATACTCTAAAACATCGGCTTCTTTCAGCGTCATGCGGCCGCAGAGAGATGTACACGCATGTGCCCGCGCGCTTCATGCAGAATTTTACACTTCATAACTTTATCCTTCTATGCAACAATATATTGGAAGCTCCGAAAAGCGGAGCGGATGAACGAAAAAAGAGAGCCGCTTTCGGCGGCTCTCCGGTAATTCAGACCCGGGATAGACCCGCGATCAAGCCTTCGGTGGATTCTTCCGCGGAAGCAGTTTCTTCCGTGCATGCGCAAGCTGCATCTTCGATAACCTCTGCGGCAGCATCGGTAGCGCGCTGCTCGTTGATCTCCTTAGCGTCGGTCAGGATGTCGTTTGCGTTCTCCTTAATGGTCGTGACCGTTGTCATGACGCACTCCTTAGCACGCAGAGCAGCTGCAGTGGTCTCGGTGTAGACCTTCTTAGCATCCTTGCTGCCGAGCACCTTGATGCCGGCGGTACCAAACAGAACACCTGCTGCGAAAAGACCGATTTTTGCCCAATTCATAAAAATACCTCCTGTATTGCGGGCCGCATTTTAACCATGCGGCTCATAAAATTATTTTTTCATGTGTCCGCTGATGAGAGTCAGCGCAAAGAACAAAACGGTAAGCCTTGCAAAATGCTTATGCATTTTCATATTCATTCACCACCTTGTTTGTTCTGGCAAAAGAATAGCACGATTTTTACCTAATTTCAACAGTTTTCACACAAAAAACACAATTTTCTATTATTTGTAAAAAACAACCTGCAAGTTAGCAATACCATTTTGGACAATTTGTTAAAACAGAATCGGTTAGTTTAAACAATCACAGGTTTCATGCCGGATTTTGTGGTTTCAGTACAGACGCACATACGATGTATATACAGCTCAAGAGAAACATTTTTGGCAATTTTTTGAACCAAAAAGGCGAAATCGCTCCATTTAGACTTTTCGATATAACTTTTGCTTTCCGCAGCATTGGAATACAGCGGTTTACATTGCGCTTATAGGAACAATTAGACGCGTCACAGGCATTCTCTATTTCCCACTCTGTACGGTACACGAGGACAGACAGCAAAGCGTGCAGCACGGGAAGCACCCATAAAGACTGTTTATTACCGTTTCGGTTCCACGTACTCCTTTTGTTTCAGCGTTTGGGTCTCGGGCACATCTTTTTGCAGGCGAGTGTGCAAACGGTCTACCGCCAGGGCTCCGAGGCGCTGCTTTTGCACCTGCATGGTCGTGAGCGGCGGTGTAAGCGCGGTGCTGATGCTGGAATCATCGAACCCGATGACGGAAACGTCCTGCGGGATGCGGTATCCGAACCGTAGGAGTGCTTCGAACGGCTCGCTTTGTATGGCGCAAATCTGCTCATCCGTAGGCTGACTGCCGTAAAAATAGCGCACGGAAAGGTCGTAGCCGAGCGCGTGGGCTTCTTCGGTGACACCTTGCGTAAGCCGCTCGAAAAACAGGGTACCCCCTACCACCTTGCCGTGACGCTTATACAAAATAAGCTGCAAAAGTCCGCTTGTTTGGTTTTGCAATATCCCTATCGGACGTTTTAGTCCCATTTTTTCGCTGAAAACGACGAAAGCACGAGTCATACAGAATGAAGCGTGCAAATATATCGGCGTAAGCCCGATCTCTATGACCCGGAGACGATCTTTGCGAACACGCACCGCAGCTGCTTCACACCGGAGATGGATAATACCGAGCGCGAAGCACGCTACAATGGTTGGCAGAAAGCCGTGCGGCAAGCGCTGACGCACTAAAGCTTATTGAATTTCAAAACGCATATTCGCAAGGCAAAACCGCGAATATGCGTTTTTTCACTATTTTTACACCTTGCGGTTGACAACGCACGCGGTTTTGTAATAGACTGGAGATAACGCCGAAATGCGGCGAAGAATCTTGGGATAAGAGGTAAGTTTACTATGAAAAAAGGTGCGAAACGCAACCAAATTATCAGCGAGCTTTTACATGTGACGGACAAGGAATTCACGGATGAGGAACTGATTCATCAGCTGATTGCAACGGAAGTCACAAAAAACGCAGACAAGGACGAGCACATGACGTTTGGGCAGCGTGCCGCGGACGCAGTGGCGCGCTTTGCGGGCAGTTGGGCGTTTATTTTCAGTTTTATCGCCGTCATGGTCATTTGGATGGTCATAAACCTCGTTTTGGGTTCGAGAGCATTTGACGAATACCCGTTTATTCTATTAAACCTCGTGCTTTCGTGCATCGCTGCCGTGCAAGCGCCGCTCATCATGATGAGCCAGAACCGCCAAGAAGCGAAAGACCGTCAGCGTGCAGAGAATGACTATAAGATCAACTTAAAAAGCGAGCTCATCATCGATGATCTGCACAAAAAGCTTGACCTTGTTCTGGAAAACCAAAAGAAGATCAACCGCCGCTTGGATAAGATTGAAGCGGAGATTGCGCCGGAAAACGAGGAAAAATAACGCTTTACATATAAAGATTTGGGAAATCGTATTAAAAAAGCATCACCATCCGTAAAGGAACGACGGCGGATATCCCCGCCGTTTTGGAACAGAAAAAGCAGATGCACCGATGTGGATTCGGGGCATCTGCTTTTTGCTGTCTTTCGATTTCAAATTTTACTCTGCTTCGCTCAAAAGCATACGGTCATTATCGAGGGCTTTGCCGGCGGCTTGCTTGAAGCGGTCGAGGAGGTCGGCAACGGTCATGTGGGCACGCTCTTCGCCGGTGACGTCCAGAATGATCTTGCCGGCGTTCATCATGACGGTGCGGTTGCCGAGCTCCAGTGCGGACTGCATATTGTGCGTAATCATCATGCACGTGAGGCGGTTTTCCTCCACGGTGTTTTTCGTGATCTCGAGCACCTTTTCGGCGGTAGCGGGGTCAAGCGCGGCGGTATGCTCGTCGAGCAGAAGGAGCTTCGGTGGGTTATATGTGGCCATCATAAGCGTGAGCGCCTGGCGTTGGCCACCGGAAAGCAAACCCACGGGCTGAGTCATGCGATCTTCGAGCCCCATACCGAGCAGGGAGAGGCGTTCGCGAAACGCCTGTCTGTCCTTGCGGGAGATGGAGCTGAGCCAACCGCCGTGCCCCGCTGCGAGCGCGAGGTTTTCTTCGATGGTCATGCCCGGTGCGCTGCCGCGCATGGGGTCCTGAAACAGGCGGCCGATGCTGCGGGCACGCTTATACTCCGGCATGAAGGTGATGTCCTTGCCGTCAAGCTCAATCTTGCCGCTGTCCGTGAAAAAGCTGCCGGAAATGGCGTTGAAGAGCGTCGATTTGCCCGCGCCGTTTGCGCCGATGACGGTGATGAAATCACCCTTTGCGGCGTGGAAGCTGAGGTCTTCGATCGCCTTTTTTGCGTTGACCGTGCCGGGGTTGAAGGTCTTCGAGATATGCGTGAGTTTAAGCATGGGTGCGCTCCTTTCCGAAACGGCGCTTCAGATACGGAAGCTGTTTTTTGAGGTACGGCCCGGAGATTGCCAGAATGACAATAACGGACGAGACGAACTTGAGCATGAACGCGGGCAAGTTGAACCGCAGCGCGATGGTATACACAAGGCGGAACACGAACGCACCGACGACCATGCCGAAGATACGCAGCGGAATTTTGCCCTTGCCGAAGAACGCGCCGCCGATGAGGAGCGATGCCAGCGCAACCGTAACCATGCCGGTGCCGATATCGATGCTGACAGACTTCTGCGACTGCGCGAGCAAGCAGCCTGAAAGCGCCGTAAACGCATTGGAAATGCACAGGCCGATGATGGTCGTTTTAACCGGGTTGATGGACGAGGAGCGAACCATGTCTGGGTTATTGCCCGTCGCACGAATGGCGAGGCCGAGGCGTGTGCGGAGGAAAAGTCCCAAAACGACCGCCACGAGTACAACCGTGATGATGATGACGATAAGCTTATATTGCCCCGCAAGCGGTGTGTTTTCGAGCACCGAACGCATTTTGGTGAAGACTGTATCGGAATTATTGAGGTTCAGAAGCGACTGCGCCGTTC
>ENA-OQLB01000535-OQLB01000535.1-human-gut-metagenome-genome-assembly--contig:-NODE-535-length-21005-cov-3.173053_pt1 | contig 21005 bp, 28 predicted proteins | sample MGYA00242656_ERZ504813 | MGnify/ENA primary metagenome ERZ504813 (study PRJEB26092, sample SAMD00036388) | human gut metagenome | host: Homo sapiens | study: EMG produced TPA metagenomics assembly of... | reverse complement strand
CACCATGGTTCACCATGATTCTCTTATCGGGACTGCTCAACATATCCAAGGATTACTATGAGGCAGCCACGGTGGACGGTGCCAACGGGTGGCAGCAGTTCTGGTTCATCACCCTGCCGTCCTTAAAGAATATCCTGTTTTTCTGTTCCGTGACACTGACAGTGGATATGTGGAAGCTGTTCAATGAATCCTATATCCTTCCGGGACCGGGAACCTCCAATCATCCTGTTCCAGTACATGTATGAGTCAGGCTTTAATGTATTCAACATGGGTTATGCATCGGCAATCGGCGTTATCCTGATTCTTATTCTGATTGTCATATCCATCATCAGTTTGTGGTAAGACACAAGCAGGGCGAAATATAGAAGTCCAGCTAAGAAATGTCAATAGGTAAAATGAAAAATGTTTAAAAAGTTTTTTTCAAGCAGCTGATGTAAAAAAGGGTAACCTTAATAAACCTATTGCCATGGGATTTTAAAATTTAATTCAAATCTCCATCAGGCAGCGGGGTTCACAGATTCCGGGTGCTCTGCTGCATAACGTTCACGGTGTTCTTCCGGCGTAATGAGCTCAAAAGGCTTATTATCCCGGAGCATAGCGAAAATGATGTTGCAGATTTTGTGCATGACGGCCCCGACAGCAACGCTCTTTTTTTTGCTGGCACATTACGGGTGTAATAATCGTAAATGACCGGGTTCACGGGCGTTTTTTGTTGCTTTATCCACTTTCAGGTTGTTGATGGCGACCATATGCAGGATACGCCTGGCAAGGCTGGAACCCCGCTTGGACATGTGGACCCTGTCTCCATGGAACTTGCCGGAATCGTTTACACCGGGATCCAGCCCAAAGTAAGCATAGAGCTTCTTAGGCGAGGAGAACAGGTCAAAGGATCCCATTTCCGCGATCAGGACGACGGCACTTAAAAAGCCGACACCGTGCAGGGTCTGGATAAAGGAGATGCGGTCATAGTCTGGCGTTCCTTCCAGTTTGCCGACAGCCTGATGCAGTTCTTCCAGTATGCTGTCCAGATGAGCCTGGTATTCCCTGTACATTTTTATGTACAGCCTGATCCGCAGAGCGTTGCTTGGAAGGGCACGTCCGAAAACAGCGGCATCCTTTGCAGCGGTGCATATGGCATCATACCTGGCGAGGGCCATACGTTTCCCCAAAGCGCGCCGTGCTGCGGATGATTTCCACAAGCTCGTCTTTTGGGGCGGCAAGCATGTCCGCTGCAAGGGGGTAAGCTCCAGAAGCTTTAAGGAAGTCTGCGTTGTGACCTTGCTGAACACATTCAGGTATGCGGGGAAGGACACTTTGAGTTCCGCATGAAGCTTCAATACGATGGCGGATTGCAGGTCCTTGAAATAATAGTAGTCACGCACGAGATTGCGCAGGTCAATGATTGCGTCATCCGGGACAATGGAAGCCTTAAGGGAGGCATCCAGGCCGACTTTAGCAGCTTTTTTTGAATCAAATTTATCATTATGCAGTTTCCTGACGTTCATATTTGTGCTATTCTTAGTAATGATAGGATTAATGACGGCGCAGTCAAAACCCTTATCACGAAGGAAGCACAGGAGTGGGATGTGGTAAATCCCGGTGGATTCAAGGAAGCAGCGGCTTTCAAGAGAATACATCTCCTGGGCTTCTTTATTTTGAGATGGCAAGCTCACGGGACTGCGGATCAGAATGAATGATCTTAAAAAGGCTTACCGATGAGGATGCCATTGGGGAGCATGATAGACATCCAGGTGAAGTCTGCGCCGACATCAAACCGACAGAGAGATAGGGGATGCTTTCAGGCATCTTGAGTACTTTTTGATAGTGCATAGTAATATCCTTTCCGGCAGGCATCCATTTCCAAAGGGTGGATACACAACCTAGCGGCTTATACAGGTATAGCCTGAGGCTTCCCAACCAGCCAAAACATAAATCACCACCGAATGGATTGACAGACTTTCTAAGAGGTATCGCCAGCCAGAAGGCCGGCTCCCAAGGAGGAAACGTCAATGATCCTGCTTCAGTGATTATACCTCTATATTTTGTCTGGTGCATTAAGGAAACCTCAGACACGGTAAATATGTCCTATAACTTCTGATGGAGGGGGAACTCCTCCTTCCGTTATATCTATATAGATTTATTAGATTGGACTTTGTAACTATTAACCAGTAGTCGTTCTTGACTACACCATTATTATACTAGGAGAATGTAACTTCATGTTTGCTAAAAATTCAAAGGCATATTCTGTCTACCTGCTGTTCCGATTTGTCTGTTCCCTGGCGGTTTTTATGTCCACAGTGCTTTCCATCGTGTACCACCTGGAGGTGGTGCAGCTGGATGCTTTCCAGCTTGTCCTGGTAGGGACGGTTCTGGAGACCTCCTGCTTTCTGTTCGAGATACCCACCGGTGTGGTGGCGGATTTGTATAGCCGTCGGCGCTCGGTGCTGATTGGAATGTTCCTCTACGGCCTGGGCTTTCTGATGGAGGGTGCGCTACCGTGGTTCGCGCCGGTTCTGCTGGCCCAGGTTGTCTGGGGTTGCGGTGATACCTTCATCACCGGCGCTCTGGAGGCGTGGATTGCTCGGAGGAAGAGGACAAACCCATAGACAAGGTGTTCCTGCGGGGCAGTCAAATGGGGCAAATCGGCGGCGTTCTGGGCGTGGTGCTGGGCACACTGCTGGGAAACATAAACCTGCAAATGCCTCTCATCTTGGGGGGCAGTTTGTGCTTGTTGTTGGGGCTGGTGATGGTTCGCATCATGCCAGAAACCAACTTCTCCCCTGCTATTGAGGAACGGCAGGGCTTGCTTAAAGACTTTGTCTGCCTGTTCAAGCTCAACCTGGGCTTTGTGAAAGGCGCACCTGTGTTGCTGGCGCTCTTAGCAATCACACTATGCGGGGGACTTGCCAGTGAAGGCTTTGACCGGCTCTCCACCGCTCATTTTCTGGATGACACGGTAATACCCGTTATCGGGCCGCTGAACAGCGTCACTTGGTTCGGTGTTATCAGTCTTATCGGCAACGGCTTAGGTATTCTGGCTTCTCAGTTGCTCATCGCCCGCATGGAGAAAAAAGGGACTGTCAGCCGAACCAGTGTGGTCATGTCCACCAGCGCCGGGTATATCCTGTTCCTGGTTCTCTTCGCGGTGGGGCGGAGCTTTTGGTTCATGTTGTTGGTGTTCCTGCTGGCGGGGCTTATGCGCACCATCAAGGAGCCTGTGCTGGCCGCCTGGATGAACGACCAAGTGGATGAGAAAATGCGCGCCACAGTCTTTTCCACCAGCGGACAGCTGGACTCTTTCGGGCAGATCATCGGCGGGCCTATTGTGGGGCTGGTAGCCCAGCAGGTGTCCATACCCTGGGGGCTGGTCTGTACCGCTTTCCTGCTGTTGCCCGCGCTGTTCTTAGTGCCGGTGGCGGGAAAGAAGCGGGATTGATATGGCATAGTTAAGTTTACTGACGAGCGGGAGATTACTTCCGCTCGTCTTCATTTAGTAGCGCAAAATTTGAGGACTCTTTATTTCCTTATTCGGTATAGCGGAGGCGGCTGTCAATTCGACATAATTTTCTTGTGATACTTTACCGTACATGAGCATTTGCGCCAGGGTTATCGTTTCCGTACCCTTCCATGAGGTTTACAACGCCCCAAACGCCAAGGCCCGCGCCGATGGCAACAACGAGAGTCTGCAGAACGGTAATAGCCTGATTGAAGAATTCCATAGTCGTTTTTCGCCAGATTGCAGCATTGATAAAAAACACGATTCCAAAAGAAAAACAGGCTGGCACATCTTCGGTGCTGCCTGCTCCTGCAATTCTGGCTTCTCCTTTCATTTTCATAAAAAATCAGCCTTTTGGAATCGCAAAATGTAGAGATCAGTCGGACAAGTTACCTGCCACGGGGTCTGCCCGGACAGGCGGGCGGGTGTATTTACTTCGGATAATGGCCTCCTTCCTATGCCGTGCTTTCTTCGGACACATCCACCTCGTAGCAATCAAATTCTTCATCCATCCGCAGCCTTAGTTCGTGCTTCAGGTAGCGTTCCACATCGAAAGCGTTCTTCTTATCAAAGTCCGACAGTTCTTTGTACCGCTTATGCTTGGTAATGTCGAATTTGTCGCTGAGGAATGGCCTGACTCCGCGCAGCTGCAGGATGCACTTGCTGCCGTCCATGACAGAAAGCTCGTCCCGGCTCATAAGCTCCTTTCCGGTCTTTTGGTAGGTTGTACCAAAGGATGGGCTTTGACCGCGTGTGTCGGATGTGTTATATAGGTCGATTGTTTCTTTTCCCAGCGTTTCGGAAATTTCTTTGAGCGTCGAACTTTCCTTGCCGCCGAGGAACAGCATGGTGTCGCAGTTGCCGATGATTGTTTCTGCGGCATCTTTGTAGATGGTTTTCAGCTGGCTCTGCGACTGTAAGATGATGGATGCCGAAATCTCACGGCTGCGGATGGTAGCGATCAGTTTGTCGAACTTCGGGATCAGCCCGATGTTCGCAAACTCATCGAGCAACAGCCGCACATGATACTTTAGCTGACCTCCGCATTGATCGTCTGCACGGTCACAAAGCAGATTGAAAAGCTGGGTGTACATGATGGACACCACGAAATTGAACGTATCGTCCGTGTCGGAAATAATAACGAACAAGGCAGTGCGGCGATCTCCCAGCAAATCCAGTTCCATTTCATCGTAGGCCATAAGATCACGCAGCTCCGCAATATCAAATGGGGCTAATCTGGCACCGCAGGAAATGAGGATGGATTTTGCCGTTTTGCCTGCCGCCAGCTTATACTTCTTATACTGGCGAACTGCAAAATGCTCCGGTTTCTTCTGTTCCAGTTCTTCAAAAAGCTCGTCCACGGCATTTTTGAAGTTTTCGTCATCCTCGCGGGCTTCGCTTGCTTGATGAACTCCAGCAGCGTGGAGAAGTTCTGCTCCTCCTCCGGGGCTTCATACCAGATGTAACCAATCAGTGCGCAGTAGAGCAGCCGTTCCGCTTTGACCCAGAAATCTTCGCCGGATTTTTCGCCATCCCCCTTTGTGTTGGCGATGATGGTGTTAACCAGCTTCAGAATATCCTTTTCGCTGCGGATGTAATGGAACGGATTGTACCGCATGGATTTTTTGAAGTTGATGGTGTTCAGGACTTTGATCTTATACCCGGCATCCGAGAGCATCTTTCCGCACTCGATAATGATCGTACCCTTGGGGTCCGTCACGACATAGCTGACCTTTTGGGGCATCTGCATCAGATTGGGCTTGACGTAAAACCGTGTCTTGCCACTGCCGCTGCCGCCGATCACAATGACGTTTTTGTTCCGAGCATACTTCGGATGCTTTGGTCTACCACTCATCATCAGCCGTTCGGTCTGTGTGAGGATGACGTTGTTCTCGAATACCGGGTCAATAAAAGGTTCGATGTCCTTCTGGTTGCCCCATCGGGCAGAGCCATATTCTTCGCCTTGCCGATACTTCTTCGCGTTCTTCCCTTTGAAGTAGATTACTGCTTTCAGCGCAGCTGCGCCGACCAGCCCCACCATCAGGTCGAACGGGTGAAAACTGGGTAAGACACTTTTGTAGGCCAGGCCAAAGTTCATAAAAAGAACCATCAGCCTGTCCACCACGGAATCGCCATTGCAATGGCGGTAGAGCCATGCGGCTTTCTCCACCATGTAAAAGGCGATGATGTACGGAAAATTCAGCAGGATCAGCTTTTTCATGTCTGCCGACTGCATCATCCTGCTGAACTCTGCAGCCATTTTTTTGCCCCATGCCGTGCCGCCCGTCTGGTTGGACGGTGCTTTGCGCGGCAGGCGGACAGGTGTTTTCGGATTTTTCATCGTATCGGCTCCTGTTCCCTCTTCTTTTCTTTTTTCAGCTGGCGATGGTTGGAGAGTTCCTCTTTCACCTTTTCCAGCTTCTGGCGTACCGATTCGCGCTTCTGCTTTTTCATCGTTTCGTTGGTGTACTCCTTAAAGGCGGCGGTCATAACATCCACGTCCTTGGCCTTGAAAAAGACCAGATATTCGCTCTTTCCCTCCTGTTCTACTTTTTTCAGACTATAATCAATGCCATACTTCCGGGCCACCCGGTCGAAAGACTTGATATTATTGTCCGTAACCACGATGTTCGTGATCTGTGCGCCGCTCTTTTGCAGGCTCTTAATGCTCTGCCGACCTGTTTTCTTACATTGCCTTTTTTCTCCTTTCCCTCGCTGCTTTTTCTTATCCATCTCTGCCAGCAGCTTTATCAGGGCTGCTTTCAAAATCTGTGCAGTGATTTTCCCTCCTTTGATGCACAGCGAAATGGTTTTCTCGTTGACTTCTTCCTGCACGGCTGTTCACCTCCCATCTATCGCCGCTGCATCAGGGGCGGACTGCCCCGGCTGCAGGCGGCGCGGTGTCGCCAGAACCGAACGGAACTTCTTGCGACACTGGTGCAGCAGATAGCCGCACTCCCATTTGTGGCGGCAGTGCTTGCAGGGATGGCCGCTGTCCGTTCCCGGACGCTGGCGCATCATGCGTTCAAACGGATTATCTGTGAAATTCATAGGCTTAACCTCCCTGTTCAGCCAGCGGCAGCACCCCGCGCCGCTTCAAAGTATTGTAAAGGAACTTTCGGCCTTTCTGCGTCCATGCCGTGTGCAGCTTTTCCACCTCGGAACCATCGCTGCGCTGGAGCCGGAACGTCAGGCTGGACGTATAGCCTTACCGTGGTGTTCCGAATTAAAGTACCCACTGGCCGTTGGCCCGGTACTGGATGCCGTGCAAGTGCAGTAGCCGATTGAACACCTTTGCTCCGCAGCCGTACTCTTTGGCGATCTGCGTGGTTGTCACCAGCGAATCGGAATCGCTCAACTGTGCTTCATAGCTGCTTCGACGCGGCGGCTTCTTATGCAGCAGGCCCAGCAGCGCATCCCAGTCAAACGGCTGCGATGGTACGCCGCACCGACTGCCGTATGGTGCAGCTTGCAGAGCTTCTTTGCCATGTCCTGCGTGATGCGGTAGTCTTTCACATACCGCTGGACCGTGCGCCCGCCTCATCCTGCAGCCGGACACGGGCATATACTCGTAGTCGCGGCCCTCGATGAAACCATACTGGCACATACGCGGGAACCACTTGCGAAAATCACTGCGAATGTACATCTGGTCATACAGATCACGCGCCCACAGCGTAGAGGGCAGCGTGTCCATACTCATGAATACGATGTTCATGGGGTTGTCCTCCTAGTTTTTATCTACTCTGCCGCCCCACCCAAATTCACGCCGAACCTGTGCGGAATAATAGCTATCCACGGTCACAGGTGCGTTATAGAGTGTTGCCAGCAGGTATTGCTTGATGTTCCGAATCTGAGTGCTGTTTTCTTTTAAGCACTCCAATATGTACTGGATATGCGAGGAATCCAGCTTCATCAGGCGGCTTTTCACCACCTCTCTCGGCTTTTCTTCCCCACAGATGCGCAGGAACCTCTTTCTGCTGGTGACGGTTTCCACCAGCAGTTCCAGAATCTCATACAGAACCGCTTTATCTGCCGGATAGCCCTGTTCCAGAATTTCCAGTTCCAGAGCTTCCTTGAAATTAGCGGCGGTACTGTTCTTCTTCCTGTAATTCAGTCGGATAGATAGGATCAGTTTCACTATTATCTGTCTTATTTATCTTCTCAGTATTACTTCCGTTTGATTTTGGAACTCCCGGAAGTTCGTTTTTCAAACCGCCGGAAGTATGATTTTCATACTTCCAGTAGTTCGATTGCGAAAGCCCCGCATAAAGGTCTTTCACATACAGCAGATTGGGTTTGCACAAGCCCTGCCTGCGCCGCTCAATGAGCCGGAATTCATGTTCCAGTTCATCCAGCAGCTTGACTGCCTTTTGTCTTGCACAATGGATAGAGTCCATGACTTCTTCTATCGTACAGATGATATAGGCGTTGCCGTGCTTATCCTGCCAGCCGTTCTTAATAGAAAGGCTCATGCGATCCAGCAGCACAGCATACAGCAGCTTGGCGTCCCCGGACATCTTCTGAAACAGATCAGCCTTGACCAGTGCCTTCGGCACACGGTAAAAGCTGTATCGGTCTGCTTCAAGACCTTTGAAATACGGGTACTCCATGTAAATTCATCACCCCCTGTCGGATTGGATTTGCACTATTGGAAATAACAGTACATTCCTACGGTGGAACACGTTTCCTTGCTCCACCGCAGTGTATCTGCTGTTATTTGAGCTTTGCCATTCTGCCCCAGCCCGTTCCTGCCCCATATTTCAGCGGCGTTTTCTCTGGTAAGACGCGCAGGATGCACATTCAGTGCCAGAAGTATCTCTCTGGGATGGCTTATTCAATTTTCAAGGTTCATCTGTAAGGATTCCTTTTGTGTACCCCTTACACTAATAGGAATCCGCAGGGCCTTTTTGGAATACAATTTTCAAAAAATTTTTAGAAATTTTCGATTTTTTCTTCAGGTCAATTCTTTTTAACGTATAATCGAATATTTTGCTTTTATGTGATTTGATATTTTTCATTGAGATAGGCTGCAATGCAGCTTTCCAGAGAACTGCTACCAGCAAATTCGACCTCGATGGTATACTCGCCACACCTATTTATATAAGGAGAACCGCTTGCACCGTCCTCCAACGCTGTGATTTCTTGTTCATCTGACGTTCCCCTCTCATGCTAAACCTCCTGCTGCCAATTCATAATGTGCTTCAAAATCAAATTTCCGGCGAATCCGTTCAAGAGCCTGATTGACCGCTCTTGTTACCGACCCACGCGATATTCCCATATCGTCTGCAATTTCCTGATGGGTCTTTCCAAGAACAAACTGCTGATGGATGAGGTCACGCTGTTTATCTGTCAGAACAGCCAGCATCGCATGAACAGCTTCATTCTCAATGATCTTTTCCAACACATTGATCGTGCGGTCAGCAATCTCACTCCAGTCCTCCGATAATGCGTGGTAGGAAACGCACACATTGCTTCGCCCTGCGCCCTCGCACTTTGCCTGATTATCTTCCATCTTCCGCTCACCCTCAAACAAAGCACGGATATGCCACTCGCAGTTTTCAAAATACTCTTCCTCGATTACATCGCCCTTTCCCTCTGCTGCATCATAGGCATAGTCGCCCTGGCAGTCATGGATATGGAACACGGTATTTCGCTTACCTGCAGAAAACAAAACATAGCCGCTGTTGTAAACCGTTAGATGACTGCCCTGATCAAATTCCCTGCGAAGCAGCACGATACCTTCCTCGAAAAGCATCTTGGGAGAAGGAGTGCGCTTTGCATGGGAAGGTGCTTCTACCAGTTCCTTGACCTTTTTTAATGTAAGCATTTTGTCCACCTTTCTGCCTTTCGGCTTCGGGTGAACTGAAAAAGCAGCAAAAATCGTCTCAGATTCACCCGTTTTTGAACGGGAATCTAAGATTCCTCTTGCTGCTTTCTATTTGTTTGAAGTCCCTATACTAATAGGAATCCGCAAAGCCATTTTGGAATACAGTTTTTCAAAAAATTTTGAAAAATAAAAAAAGCCGGAACAGGATGAACTACTTGCAGGCGCACTACTGCACTGCATTCGCTCATTCTGTTCGGCCTATATCACATATTGCTACGGTATCGCTCTAAACAAACAGATATTATATTGTAGACCCAAAAGAACGTCTGATGGAGCTGGTCGGCTAACCAGGTGCCGCCTAAGATTCCACCTCTGCGCTTTCAGTGTCCGATGAAGCACTCTGCTTCAGGCTTCTTTCCGTTGGTTCTCTGCTGTGAAAAATTCGATATTCTTTACGGGAAGGCCGTGAATACACTCCACCAGAGATTCAGCGGAAATATAATCTTCACAGCCACCACGCTTGATCTGAAGCATATTCTTTCCATCAACGACACTGCGATTCCCGATCCGCAGCCCCTTTGGGGTGCGGATTTCATGTTCTCCGTTGCTCATCTTCTTACGGCCTCCTTTGTGTTGGTTTAAGTTTCTTTTTTCTATTCAATTTCACCTTTTGAACTTCCGTTCTTTTTTCACCTTTTTCAGCTTGCATATTCACATTTTTTACGGTATAATAATCCAAAAGATGATAGAATATAGCATATATTATAAGCAAGTCGTGTCGCCGTGTCAAGATGTAAATGTGAAAATTTGTTGCATCTTTCAGATTGAATATTCACAGATTCCATTGCACATTGTTACAGCACGATAACTACACCATAGAAAGGTTGCAAACATGAAATTTGGAGAGAAAGTTCGCGATCTACGAAAGAAACATTCTTTAACACAGGACGAATTGGCACAATGTCTGGGTATCAACAAACGAACAATCATTGGATGGGAGCGTGATGGCCGCTACCCTCGCAGTATTGAAATGCTTGAAAAGATGGCCGATATATTCCATGTACCTCTGACCTATTTACAGCCGGATCAGTCTTTATTTATCGAACGTGCCGCCGAAGCCTACGGAAAAAAGGGCAAAATAGAAGCCCAGCATCTCGCATTTGAGCTTACTGAGCTATTTGCCAGCGGAGAGTTGACCCCGCAGGATATGGACGGCATCATGTATGAAATGCACAAAGCCTATTTTAAGTACCGAGAACAAAAACGAGAAAAGGAACGAATAATGAACCTGTGAACCACTGTTCTATTCACTATGCTATCCCCGGAAGGAGATCACATTATGGATTCTGCATTTATTCACCAAACCGCCAACGAACTTGTCCAAAATGCCGGAACTCGCAACATCAAACAGATTGCGCGCAGTTGCAGTCTGGACATCAGTGAAACATCTCGCATTAAAGATATGTTGGGTTTACTTTCGCTCTATTTTGATAAGCCATTGATCCTTATCAATCGCCAGCTGGACAAACAGACGAAGCAGATGGTGTGCGGCTATGCGCTGGGGCATTATCTGGAACATCAGCTGCTTATGGACTTGCATACCCTGAACAAGTTTCTGACCATTAAGGATAGCACATCCGTCTTTACGAGCATAATGCTTTCACATCCCACCTGATGCTGGACAGTGATGAAGTCTATCAAATGACGAAGCGCGGGTTGGACGCGGCACAGATTTCCGCAGCGAAACGGATTCACCTCAATCTGGTGCTGGTGAAGCTGCTGGAACTGCATCATTTGGGATACGATCTACGGCACTATCACGCCCAGCACCATGCGTTTATCAAAAAGTTCAACCTTCCGGCATATTTTCAGTTTGATGTTACCGCTGGATAAACTTATGTTCTTATAACCCTAAAACCCGTAATGAACGGCACGTTATGCCTGTCCATCACGGGTTTTTCGTGTTATTTCAGTTTTGCGAGGATTTCATCGGCACTCATGCCTTCGGCAAGCAGTTTTTTCAGAACAGATTCTGCTTCTGCCTTTTTTGCTTCTTCTGCAGCTTTAGCGTCTGCCTTTTCTTTGCTTCCAGTTTAACAATTCCTTATCGATGGTTTTTCAGCGAGGGCTCTTTCTTGTAATTTTAACGCTACTTTTCCCATCATAAATATAAAAAGGATACTGTTCCCCAATGTAAATATCAACTCCATGATTCACATAGAATTGTCCCATATTTGCTCCTGTCTCCGCAAAAACGATCAATTTTGTTTTATATTCTTCACATACGCGAATAATATCATCTATACTTTTGGTCGTCAGTGTCATTCCTGTAACAACAGCCAAATCAGCTTCTTTTAAACGCTGAATCGTTTCTTCTCCTGTATATATATCGGCTTTTCCGAATAATTTCTTTCCTGTAATATTCGGATCAAAATCGGTTCCTATGACAGAAGTTTTTTCTTCAAGAAATGCCCTTATAATATCTCCTACAACTCCAACATTCACAACTTTTTCGATTCCAAGTTTCCCAAGAGTTTTTTTGCCTCATTGACAATCAACGTACTTCTTTCATGTAATTTATCTTCCGATTTTCCTTCCAGTTCAATCGTTTCTGATGGATTTTTGATTTCTATACAATTAGCAAGGGAATCCAAACATGCAACTTGCACTGCAACATCCGTAATAAATTTCGACAGGCAATCCCTTCCTATCAGACATTTCAGTTCTTCTGCACTATAATTCGTATGCGTGCTATATGCGCATCCTTGTCCATATAGTGTTTGCACAACTATAAACTTGTATTGAAAGACTCTCCCATTTCCTACTGGATTATAAAGACAATCTGTCGCCCAAATCCCAGTGATCTTACGTTCATCCGGCTTTGTTTTCTCTAATGAAATAGCTCTTAGTTCTTTCAAACTATCCATTTTAAACCCCTTAATTAAATAATTATTCACGTGGCTCACTATGACTACAAAATTTCAGCATACTCATTGAGTACCCATATGCGCCTGCATTTTCAAATATTACCATATCACCTACTTCTAACCGTTCCATTAGATAGTCTTTGTAATATTGATCTAACGGTGTGCACAAATTACCTACAACAGTAACCTTCTCTCTCTCTCCACTTACTAGCCCTAATTTTCTCAACATATGAAACTCACTAGTAAATATTGGTCTAAAAAGCCATTCATTCCTGCCGAGAGCACAATATACTTTGTATTTCCATCATCTTTTATATCATTAACTCTGGAAACAAAGACTCCCGCATTGGCTACTAAATATCTTCCCAACTCCAGATTACAAATAACACCTTTTTTTGAAAGTTCATCGGCTCCTTCTGAAATTTTATTGTCAATAATTTCCATCAAATCCAATGGTTCTTCATTTTTATATGGAATGCCAAATCCTCCTCCGATATTTACAAACTTTAAATCCAGTATTTTTAACGTTTTTCTCGCGCACTCAAGAATTTGATAAAAATTTTGTTTGATAACATTCTCAGACAATATCTGGCTTCCAAAATAAACATGTATTCCTACAATATTAACCATACAGGTTGAGCATATTTCTATGACCTTTATAAGTTGTTCTAATCGAATACCGAATTTTGTTGGAATTCCGCTCATAATTTCAAACGCATTATTCTTTATGTCTGCATTTTCTACATTAATACGGATACCGATATCTAACTCAGCTTTACGCTCTTTTGCGATTTCACATATTCGTTCGACCTCACCAATAGAATCTGCAATTATAATACATCTGTCTATACTTTCAGTTATATCTTTTTCCGATTTACCTGGCGATGAATAAAAAATCTGTTGTGTTATAAATCCACATTTATATGCAATATCAACTTCTTCTTTAGATGCCGCATCGATCCCAATTCCCATTCTTTTTATTGTCTGGAGTATACTAATATTAGGATTCGCTTTCATCGAATACAGCACATTGAATTTTTCAAATGTTTTTTGAACATTCGAGCAATTTCGTTCAACTATTTTCAAATCATATACATATGCTGAATCTGGATAGTCTTCCCTTTTTAGTGCATATAACACCTTTTCGTCAAAACTGTTCATAAATCCATTTTCCCCATCCAGTCAGCAATCATTCCCGCAAGCTGTGCCTCACAATCCTTATATCCATGATTTGCCCCATGAACTACTCTTAATTCAAAACCATTTCCTAATACTTCACTATACATTTTTTTAATTTCTTCCATATCTTGCAAAACAAAATCACCGTTGTCCCCAAATAACAGCAGCATTGGTGTTTGTATATTTTTCAAATCACAATCAATCAAACTTCCTTTACGGTATGGGAACATATCTAACGGGGAGCCATCCTTGAAATTTTCAAAAAATGTTTTCGCCGACAATAAATAGTCAAAAAAAGTTCCTATCGGCATCAATTCCATTTCATTCTTATTTGCAATTTTCTCCTCTGCCATTTTCATTGAATCATGTCTTTTTTCCGAATCTATTTCTTCCTCATAGATGCCAATATCATCACACGGAGAAATTAAGATCACTCCCCTAATTTTTCTTTTTCTTCCAAGGACAATTTCATCTTATTATACGCATAAACTATCTTATTCGCACCAGAACTATGCCCTTGTAAGACTATACTCTCATACCCATTTTCAAGTGCCAGTGAACAACGCCTTCAATATCATATACGCACTCAACAAAGTCTTCATATGCAGCTCCTGCGCTAAAATACTCCACTCCATCTTCAGACTTTTTTTCACAATCGGCAATATAATCATGTCCTCGATTATTAAAGCAAAGAAAATCAATATTGCTTTCTTCACATTTTAATGCGATTGGTTCAATAAATGTGTTTTCATAAAAGTTCCCAGCCATTCCATGAACATGGATGACTATACGTTTTCCCTTATTTCCATACAATAATGCCTTCATTTTCGTTCCATCCGAGGCCATAATGTCTAATGTATTAACCAGCATAACCTTTCCTCCTTATTAGTGTTGTTTATAATACCGTTCCCATATTTTTTATCTTCAAATATTTTTTGTTGTACTGTTCAATATGGGCTCGATTCATTGATACTCGTACGCAATTTTTTTCAAATATTAAAAGTGCCTGATTATCTACTATCATAAATCCTCATACGTACCACCCATTCCTTTTTTGTACTCTGTATATGTAACGCCAATTCCAGCTTTACATTGCTCATCAATCGCTTCTTTTAAGATTTCTCTTTTTGCTTTAGTACATACAAAAACTCTTTCAATCATGACTTTTTGCTTTTTTATTGCGTCAATATTTGCTCTAAACACCTCTTCGCCTTCGCTATTTATCCAAAAATCATTATCATCAATATCAAGACTAACTGCACATATTTTTTTCTTTGAATCCATCATCATTTTTGCAATCAGTTCGGTTTGCCTTATCTCTATCAACCTTATGTATTCTTGTGTTCTTTTTTTCACAAATTCACTTGTTTCATCGATTTTTCTTTCTATCTCATTTTGCAATATATCACAGCAGCAATTTCGATAAAATCCATTTAGATTTTCCAAAAGTGGCACTACACTTCTATTTTTTTCATTCACATGACAGATTTCCAATGTAAGCCCCTGGTATTTTATCAGATTCATATTATGGTCTATGTCATATACATATCGTTCAATCTTCTTTAGATTTCTTTGTTTTACTTCATCTTTATCTTTTATTAACAGAGAAAATTGACTACTCCAATATATATTAAAATGGCTTTGTAATCTCTGTGCAATTTCTTTCCCTTTTATAACCATTCCCCAACTAAAATTGCACGGTGAAGACATATCATCAGAAAATCCAATAAAAACATACTCTTGATTCACTATCATATAGTCCATAAAAGGCGCGATTGGAAGTCCGACCATAGCACTTACAGTAAAGTTATAATTGCTTTTAAATTTTCCAACGCGTTCACACAACTCACAATAATCTTGCTCTGACGTTATATGTACAAGTTGTCGCACTACAAATTGTCCATTTTGAACACGTTCATTCCACGTCTTCATAAAAGATTCTATATGACGATTTTCTCCTATTTCATATGAGATGTTATAATTTTTTTCAAAGCTTGTGACATCTATCTTTACTCCACTCGGCATTTTCAACAGAATCTGCGTTAAATACAAATAAAACTGCGTCTTATCTTTAAAGTATTTAATTTGCTTTGTATCATCCAATTTTTCAAGTGTAACATTTGTATTGTCTTCTATTTTCTTCACACTTCCGATTTCACTATTTTGTACGTCTGATATTCTTGTCAATTCCGGTTCTATATTTTCCTCTAATCGTTTTTTATCTGAAATTGTAACTAATCCCACCGTTGCAAATATAAGAACCAGTATTTTCATCCACCCATCACTTTGCACAAATACAAACAATCCAAAAATATCCAGTATTGCCAAAATCATAACTGCAATATAGAGTACCTCAAAAATCACGTCCAACAGCGCTCTCATGGACTTTTTGATTTTTTCCATCCTACTATTTCACCCTCTATTGTTTTCACTAGTATGCTTCTCACTAAAAAAGCCCTGCAATCTTAATTTTCGTACAGCTACGTAAATCAAGCTAGCAGAGCCATTTCTTCATGAGTATTTCCTATTTTAAACTCACAAATGCCACCTTGATCATATGAGTTCTCGTCAGGATACAGACAGACTTATTAACTTCTCTATATATAAATTATATCATAACCTTCGCGCAGTAACCTTTCGTTATAGCAAAATATTTATCTCTAAATAAGTGCATATGCTATACTTTTTCTTTATATTGTTCAAGCATTTCCATGTAAAATGACAGCATTTGTTTCTTTTTATTGGACATTTTACGATAGCAAATGATTATTTTTTCTTCATCCTCTAGTAGTTCTGTTTTTGCGATAAACAAATCAGTTATTGAAATTGAAAGAGCTTCACATATCAACAGCAATGTATAAACATACGGTTTCGTATTTCCTTTAAGTAAATTGCTTAGACTCGATGTCGAAAGCCCTGTGGCTTTTGCTAACGCATATACTGTCATCTTTTTTTCTTTGCAGTACCTCTGCAATGTTGTAAGCATTTTTTGATATGTTTCGTTAACTTCATTGTCTTTATAGGTTGTTTCCTTGTCTTCCATAATCATTATTCCACAGTCACACTTTTTGCAAGGTTTCGCGGTTTATCAACATCCAGTCCCTTTGCAACAGAGACATAATAGCCCATCAGTTGCAGAGGAATCACCGCCAAACTGCCAACAAAGTGCTCGTCTACTTTCGGAACATAGACCGTGAAGTTTACCTGATCTTCGATCTCATAGTTGCCGTAGGTCGTCAGACCCATCAGGTAAGCACCACGGCTCTTGCATTCCACCATATTGCTTACTGTTTTCTCATACAACTTACTCTGGGTCAGCACACCAATAACCAGTGTTCCCTGTTCGATCAGACTGATCGTTCCATGTTTCAGCTCACCTGCTGCATATGCTTCGGAATGGATGTAGCTGATCTCTTTCAGTTTCAGGCTGCCTTCCAAGCAGACTGCATAGTCAACGCCACGGCCCACAAAGAACACATCGTGTGCATTGGCATACTTTGCTGCGAACCACTGGATGCGCTCTTTGTCTTCCAAAGCCTTCTGCATCTTTTTCGGGAGAGTCAGAAGTTCAGAAATATAGTAGCTGTACTGCTCCTCCGTGATTTTTCCTCTCACCTTTGCGAACTGAACAGCCAAGGAGTATATGGCCGCAAGCTGTGCGCTGTATGCCTTGGTCGTAGCAACAGAAATTTCAGGGCCAGCAAGTGTATAAAACACCTTGTCTGCTTCACGGGCAATGCTGCTGCTACCACATTAACGATTGCCATCGTGGTAATGCCCTTCTCTTTTGCCAGACGCAGTGCTGCCAGTGTATCTGCTGTCTCACCAGACTGGCTGACAACGATCACCAGTGCCTTCTGATTAAGTGGCATCTTACGATAGCGGAACTCCGATGCAAGTTCCACACGCACTGGAACATCTGCCATATCTTCCAGCACATACTGAGCAGCCATACCAACATGCCATGCAGAACCGCAGGCAACAATATAAATCTGCTCAAAGTTCTTAATCTCCTCTTCGGTGATTTCCACACTGGACAGGTCGATAGCTCCATCTTTGATCACAGAATTCAGGGTATCTTGGACAGCTTTCGGCTGCTCATGGATTTCTTTCATCATGAAATGTTCAAAGCCGCCCTTTTCAGCTGCTTCTGCATCCCATTTGATCTCGGTGGTCTGCTTTTCGATTTCATCGCCGTTCAGGTCATAGAAATGCGCCTCGCCCGGAGTCAACTTTGCAAATTCAAGGTTGCCGATATAATACACATTACGGGTGTATTTCAATATTGCCGGAACATCCGAGGCCACATAGGTTTCACCATCCGCAATACCAATAATCATTGGGCTGTCCTTACGTGCCACCCCAAATCTCACCCGGATAGTCACGGAACATTAACTCCAGAGCATACGAACCACGGACACGAACCATTGTTTTTGCAATGGCATCAATAGGGCCAAGACCATACTTCTTATAATAGTAGTCTACCAGTTTGATAACCACTTCTGTATCTGTCTGGCTATAAAAAGTATAACCATGCTTTAGCAGTTTTTCCTTCAGTTCTGTATAGTTCTCAATAATACCATTATGTACACCGACAACTTCAGATTCTACTGCACCAGAGCCAGAGCGAGTGCAATTACCAGAAACATGAGGATGTGCATTTGTCTGGCTCGGTTCTCCATGAGTAGCCCAACGAGTATGACCAATACCGCAGGTTCCTTTCAGCGCATTACCGTTATCCGTTTTTTCCATCAGATTTGACAAACGGCCTTTTGCTTTAACGACCTGAGCCAGATTTTCTCCATCACGAACTGCCAGCCTGCCGAATCATAGCCTCTGTACTCTAACTTGGACAGACCATCTAATAAGATTGGTGCTGCCTGTCGGTTTCCTGTAAAGCCAACGATTCCACACATAAGTTATCTCTCCACCTATTTTATATACTTTCCTTATAATCTCAAAAACGACTCCGGGTATTTTGCCAGAGTCGTTTTTGACTTTATGCCTTATACCCCTTTTCGCAAATCACATTGACTACTTCGTCAACATACTTCTGGCAAGTATCATGATCAGGTGCTTCTACCATGACACGAACAAGAGGTTCTGTGCCAGATTCACGAACCAGAATACGACCAGTATCGCCCAATGCTTCTGCAACCTTGGCAACTGCTTCCTGAACAGCTGAATCGTTCTGGGCGGCTTTTTTATCAGTCACCCGGACATTCTCCAACACCTGCGGATAGATTTTCAACGGAGCAGCCAGTTCACTCATCGGCTTCTTCTTTGCAAGCATAACTTCCATCATCTTTAAGCTAGTAAGTATGCCATCACCCGTACTTGCATACTTAGAGAAGATAATGTGTCCACTTTGCTCACCACCAATGCGGCAACCGTTCTTTGCCATGTATTCGTAGACATACTTATCTCCCACAGCAGTCTTGGCATAACCAATGCCCTTTTCATCAAAGACTTTATACAGGCCAAAGTTTGACATAACAGTAGTAACCACAGTGTTCGTCAAAAGCTTACCACGTTCTTTCATATAGCAACCATAGATGTATAGAATATGGTCGCCAGTGATAACATTGCCCTTTTCGTCCACACACAAGCAACGGTCAGCATCACCATCGTAAGCAAAACCAACATCCAGACCATTCTCAACCACAAACTTTTGCAAGCCCTCAATGTGAGTGGAACCTGCATTATTGTTGATGTTCAGACCATTCGGCTGGTTGTTAATAACATAGGTGTCTGCACCCAGAGCATCGAACACAGACTTTGCGATGTTCCAACTTGCACCGTTAGCACAATCCAGACCAACCTTGACCCCCTTGAAAGAGTAAATACCCAAGGAAATTAAATACCCCATGTAGCGGTTGCGACCCGCCACATAGTCTACTGTACAGCCGATATGCTCACGATGAGCAAAAGGAAGTTCCGGCCAATCTTGATCGAATACATGGAGTTTGCCGTCAATGTAATCTTCTATCAGCAGCAGCGTTTCTTCCGGCATTTTCTCGCCGTAGCAATCAATCAACTTAATTCCATTGTCGTAGAACGGGTTATGGCTGGCAGAAATCATAATGCCACAGTCAAAGTCATCCACACGGGCAATATAAGCCACGCTGGGCGTAGTAGTGACGTGCAGCAGGTAGCGTCTGCGCCGGAAGCAGTCAGACCTGCAACCAGACTATATTCAAACATATAGGAGCTGCGGCGGGTATCCTTGCCGATGACAATGCGAGCAGGGTCGGTATCACCATTGCGCTCACGCAATGCATTGTAGTACCAGCCAAGGAAGCGACCCACTTTATAAGCATGGTCTGCTGTCAATGTAACTCCGGCCTCACCACGAAACCCATCTGTTCCAAAATATTTTCCCATTTATTTGTCCTCTTATTTTCTTTAGTCAAATCCTATCCATCGTAGTTTTTTCATGTCACCGACTTTATTTCTTATCAGCATTACAAGCGTATAACTTATAAAAGTTGTAAGCAAAAAAGTAAGCATCCAGAAAGCAATCCAGCAATGGTCGATTCCTACCATAGAAAGAATTTTCTTTACAATCCACAGCACCATACAATGTAAAAAGAAGATTCCAAATGAACAGTCGCCTATGTTACTTATCCATATAGTATACTGTACTTTGTCCTCATTCTTTTTCAGGCATAGCAAAATTGTCGCGGCATATAAGCAGCTACTAAACTTCAGCTGACTGCTGGCCAAGGTAATAGAGCAACCGCCAACATATAGAACTACCGTTTCTAATAGTTCAATACCTACCGCAACAATTACCCATACGCCACTACTTTTTTGAACATATTGTTCTAATCTTCCTGCTCTACAATCTATACCCAGAAGGTAAAACAGTAGCCATGCCGGGAAAACTGTTCCATATAACCTTGGCGGTGCGCCAGCAATCACTGTCCAAATATAAATCACACATAAATATACTGGCGTAATCAAATACAGCCATTTTTTACCTGCCTTTTTAAGAATAAAGGGAGTTAATAATGTTAGCTGAAATAAAACCAGAATGTAGTACAATGGTGCAGCAGCGCGTCCTGTTAAAAAGTCAAACAGAACGCTTTTCCATTCTACATTGTCACCAAATAATACATTTTTTACAGTATAGATTACATCCCACAGCAGGAAGGGCAACAACAGTCGCCCCCCCCGATTTATAATATAGTCAGCATTTACTTTTTCCGGCTTTATAAAATATCCTGCCATAAAAATAAATATTGCAACAGGAAAATTGATTAACTGCCTTAACGCCAACCATACTATTTGATCTAGTCCATTCTGCTACTGGCAATGGATCATAATTACAGCAAGAATACAAATACCTCTTACCGCCTGCCAATATCTCGACTTAGCCATTTATCAATTTCCTTTCATAGCATATCCTTTATCTCGTTCGATGCTGCTACTTCTAATTATCACTTTATGTATCGGTATACTAACATACTTTACTTATTTTTCATGCCCGGAATCTTTTTCAGTGGTGTTCTATCTCCACTGATTTTATCCATATCACTTCTCTCTTCCAATTTACAGGCGCAGTAATTGTCTT
>ENA-OQLB01000534-OQLB01000534.1-human-gut-metagenome-genome-assembly--contig:-NODE-534-length-21069-cov-1.636711_pt1 | contig 21069 bp, 31 predicted proteins | sample MGYA00242656_ERZ504813 | MGnify/ENA primary metagenome ERZ504813 (study PRJEB26092, sample SAMD00036388) | human gut metagenome | host: Homo sapiens | study: EMG produced TPA metagenomics assembly of... | reverse complement strand
GCTTCGGATGCGTCCGGGTGAGAAGGCTTGGCATCAGTGATGGTTAATAATCACCATTATATCTGGATCAGGTGGAAAAATACGAGGATGCACAGGCAGTTCTCACGATTCTGGAGGAGGAGAGTGTAGATACGGAATTGCCGTCTAAGATCTATCTGTTCCAGGGTCTGCCAAAGGGGGACAAGATGGAACTGGATCGTGCAGAAAGCAGTAGAACTTGGTGTATATAAGATCGTTCCGGTAGCGATGAAGCGCTGTGTTGTACGTCTGGATGATAAGAAAGCAGCGAAAAAAGCAGACCGTTGGAATTCCATCGCAGAAAGTGCGGCAAAGCAGGCCGGAAGAAGCCGGATCCCGGAAGTTACCATGCCGCTTTCTTATAACGAAGCACTGAAATGGCAGAAGAACTTGATGTGACGTTGCTTCCGTATGAACTTGCAGGTGGTATGGAAGTGACAAGAGAAGTGATCCGCCAGATTAAAAGTGGACAGTCTGTTGGGATTTTTATCGGACCAGAGGGTGGATTTGAACCGGAAGAAGTTGATGCAGCAGTCAGTATGGGGCGAAGGTCATCACCCTGGCAGGCGGATCCTGCGGACAGAGACAGCCGGACTTGCAACGCTTGCTGTACTGATGTTTGAACTGGAACAGTAGACCGGCAGGCAAAGAACTGCATAAGATAAAGAGAAGAAGTGTTTGGGAGACAAAGAAAAATGGAAGTTTATCTGGATAATTCAGCAACAACGAGAGCCTATGAGTGTGTTCGGGATATAGTCGGAAAAGTGATGTGTGAGGATTACGGCAATCCATCCTCCATGCATAAAAAAGGTGTGGATGCAGAAGCGTATGTCCGTGAGGCGAAGGAGACACTTGCAAAGATTCTGAAGGTGCAGGAAAAGGAACTTTATTTCACATCCGGTGGAACAGAAAGTGACAACCTTGCATTGATCGGAGGTGCACGTGCCAATCACCGTGCCGGCAAGCATCTGATCACCAGTTCAATTGACATCCGGCAATTCTCAATACCATGCGTTACCTAGAAGAGGAGGAGGGCTATCGTGTGACCTATCTTCCGGTTGATGAGTATGGACGGATTCGCTGGATGCGTTAAAGGAAGCGCTCTGTGACGAGACGATCCTGGTATCGGTCATGTATGTGAATAACGAAGTGGGATCGGTTCAGCCGATTGCAGAAGCATCTGCGATCGTAAAGGCTTATAATAAAAATATCCTGTTCCATGTGGATGCAGTACAGGGATTTGGAAAATATAAGATTTACCCGAAAAAGATGGGAATCGATATGCTTTCTGTAAGCGGACATAAGATCCATGGACCGAAGGGAATCGGTTTTATCTATATCAATGAAAAAGCAAAAGTAAAACCGATCATTTTCGGAGGCGAGCAGCAGAAAAACATGCGTTCCGGAACAGAAAATGTACCGGGGATTGCAGGAATCGGGCTGGCAGCAAAGACGATTTACACAGACCTGGATGAAAAGGTGGCGCATATGCGTGCCTTGAAACAGCACTTTATCGAAGGGGTACAGAAAATCGATCATACTGTGATCCACGGACTTTATGATGAAACAAGTGCACCACATATCATCAGTGTGGGATTTGCAGGAATCCGGAGTGAGGTTCTTCTTCATACACTGGAAGAGAAGGGGATTTATGTATCATCCGGTTCGGCATGTGCATCCAACCATCCGGCGATCAGCGGAGTGTTAAAGGGAATCGGAGCCGGAAAAGAATATCTGGACGCAACGCTCAGATTCAGTATGTCAGAATTTACTACAGAAGAAGAAATTGACTATACGCTGGAAACATTATATAATTGTGTACCGATGCTTAGAAAGTACACACGCCATTAGGAGGAAAGAATGAAGTTTCAGACTTATTTGATAAAATATGGAGAAATCGGAATCAAAGGAAAGAACCGTTATATGTTCGAGGATGCACTGGTAAGACAGATCAGGCATTCGTTAAAAGACCTGGATGGATTATTCCATACTTACAAAGCACAGGGAAGAGTTTATGTGGACTGTGACGGAGATTATGACGGAGATGAAGTGGTAGAAGCTCTGAAAAGAGTATTCGGAATTGTAGGGATCTGTCCGGTTGTCCGCGTAGAGGATAAAGGATTTGAAGAACTGAAAAAAGATGTGATCGCATACATGGATGAGGTTTATCCAGATAAGAATATCACATTTAAGGTAGAGTCCCGTCGTGCAAAGAAAACCTATCCGAAGAAATCAATGGAGATCAATTATGACCTCGGAGAAGCTATTCTGTATGCATTCCCGGAAATCCGGGTAGATGTACACCATCCGGATGTACTGCTTCATGTAGAGGTAAGAGAAGAGATTTATATTTATTCCGAGATCATTCCGGGACCTGGCGGTATGCCGATCGGGACCAATGGAACCGCGATGCTTCTGCTTTCCGGTGGAATCGACAGTCCGGTTGCAGGTTATATGATCTCCAAACGTGGCGTCGGACTGGAGGCAACCTATTTCCATGCACCGCCGTACACCAGCGAGAGGGCCAAACAGAAGGTAGTGGATCTTGCAAAGCAGGTTTCCAAATATACAGGACCGATCAAGCTGCATGTAGTCAACTTTACCGATATCCAGCTTTATATCTATGAAAAATGCCCACATGATGAACTGACGATCATCATGCGCCGTTATATGATGCGGATTGCAGAGCATTTTGCAAAAGAAGACGGATGCCTGGGACTTATTACCGGTGAAAGTATCGGACAGGTGGCAAGCCAGACCATGCAGAGCCTGATGGCAACCAACGATGTATGTACATTGCCGGTATATCGACCACTGATCGGATTTGACAAGCAGGAGATCGTAGATATTTCAGAGAAGATCGGAACCTATGAGACTTCCATTCTTCCATACGAAGACTGTTGTACGATCTTCGTGGCAAAACATCCGGTAACCAAACCGAATGTAGAAGTGATCCGCAAATCAGAAGAAAACTTAAGTGAAAAGATTGATGAACTGTTTGCAGAAGCAGTGAATACTGTGGAGACGATCATCGTAAAATAATAAAAAGAAAAAGGGGAGCTTTTTCAGGCTCTCCTCAAAAAAAGAAAGGACGCAGTACAGAAAATGTACTGCGTCCTGATACTTCGCATTCTATTATACTAAGTATGGTTTCAGAAGTTCGATGATGTTATCAGCATCCTGGTTCTCAGCATGGATGTTCAGATCGATCGGTTTAGAAAGATCAAGACTGAAGATACCCATGATAGATTTTGCATCAATCACATATCTTCCGGATACCAGGTCAAAATTCGTAATCGTATTTTGTGATTTCGTTTACGAATGATTTTACTTTGTCGATAGAATTTAAAGAAATTTGTACGGTTTTCATTGAAAACACACCTCCTTGATTTCATTTTCTATAGTTATATTAAAAGTTATACATAAAAAAGTCAAGGAACAAAACGCCGAAGAATGAATGAAATTTTCGTTAAATGTTATAAATATTGAAGTAGGATGAATTTATGAAAAAAGCAGCATTACACAACCTGGGCTGTAAGGTAAATGCTTATGAAACAGAAGCGATGCAGGAACTGCTGGAAAAGAACGGATATGAGATCGTACCGTTTCATGATCTGGCAGATGTCTATGTGATCAATACCTGCTCGGTAACGAATATGGCAGACCGCAAGTCCAGACAGATGATCCATCGTGCCCGAAAACAGAATCCTGATGCAGTGATCGTAGCGGCCGGCTGTTATGTGCAGGCGCAGGCGGATATGGGTGAGCTGGATGAGAATATAGATATTGTAATCGGGAATAATAAAAAAAGGATCTGATCCGCCTTCTGGAAGAATATTTTAAAGAAGACATTCCGGAACAGATGCAGGAGGTCATTGACATTAACCATACCTTCGAGTATGAGAGCCTCCATCTTTCCCGGACAGCAGAGCATACAAGGGCATATCTGAAAGTGCAGGATGGCTGCAACCAGTTCTGTACCTATTGCATCATTCCTTATGCGAGAGGACGCGTGCGCAGCAGGAAAAAGGAAGATGTAGGGGAAGAGGTGCGTACACTTGCGGAACATGGGTATCAGGAAGTGGTGCTTACCGGAATCCATCTCAGTTCTTACGGACTGGAATGGAAAGATGAAAATGGAAAGCAGACAGAAGGACTCCTGGATCTGATCCGCGCGGTACATGGAGTTGAAGGGATCAAAAGGATCCGTCTGGGTTCTCTGGAACCGCGTATCGTGACGGAAGAATTTGCAAAAGAACTGGCTTGCCTGCCGAAGATATGTCCGCATTTTCACCTGTCTCTGCAGAGCGGATGTGATGCAACCCTGAAACGGATGAACCGCAGATATGATGCGGCAGAATATCGGGAAAAATGTGAGCTTCTCCGGAAGTATTTTGAAAATCCGGCACTGACAACCGATGTGATCGTAGGATTCCCGCAGGAATCAGAGGAAGAATTTGAAGCCTCCCGGGACTTTGTAGACAGCATCAATTTTTATGAGACTCATATATTTAAGTATTCAAAGCGCCAGGGAACGAAGGCTGCGAAGATGGACGGGCAGATCCCGGAACATGAAAAAACGCGAAGAAGCAATATCATGCTGGAACTGAACCGCAAAAAAATGCAGCGCTATGAAGAAGGATGGCTTGGAAAAAAGGTGGAAGTTCTATTTGAAGAGATGACAGAGCGTGATGGGAAAAATTATGTCACAGGGCACACCAAGGAATATCTGCGGATTGGGGTTCCATGCGAACCGGAACAGGCAGACCGGTGGATCAATCAGTTAAAAGAGATAGAACTTACTTCACTTTCACAAATTATGCATTGAATTTTTGTATAGATTATATTAAAATGAATATGAAGTATTGGAGGTCGTAAGATGAAAGATATAACGAATACACAATTTTTTCAGGTAGAGACAGGACCACAGATCCAGGCAAAAGATATTCTGGAAATTGTATATAATGCTCTGGTGGAAAAAGGATATAATCCGGTGAATCAGATTGTAGGATACATTATGTCCGGTGATCCTACATACATTACCAGCTATAACGGAGCAAGAAGCCTTGTGATGAAGGTTGAGCGGGATGAGATAGTAGAAGAATTATTAAAAGCTTATATCAGACATGAACTGTAGGTTGAAGATATGATGCGGATAATGGGACTTGATTATGGTACGAAGACCGTAGGTGTTGCTGTAAGTGATCCTCTGGGGATTACGGCACAGGCAGTGGAGACGGTTACGAGGAAGGACGAGAACAAGCTTCGGAAGACACTGGCAAGGATTGAGAGCCTTGCAACCGAATATGGAGTAGAGAAGTTTGTGATCGGTTTTCCGAAACATATGAATAATGATATCGGAGAACGGGCAGAGAAGGCACTGGAATTTGGAGAGATGCTGAAGCGGCGTACCGGCATTGAGATCGTGATGTGGGATGAGCGCCTTACAACGGTGGAAGCGGAACGGACACTTATGGAATCCGGCGTAAGACGGGAGAACCGCAAGCAGTATGTGGATCAGATCGCGGCTGTATTTATATTGCAGGGATATCTGGACTCTCTGGGTATGCAAAAGTAACAGGCTTTGGAATACAATCAGACGATAAGGGGAAAGTATATGAAGAATGAAAAATTAACGTTTACATGCGGAGAAGGCGGCGAAGCAGAAGAATTTTTTGTTGTGGAGCAGACCAGACTGAATGGAGTGACTTACCTTCTGGTTGCAGATTCAGAAGAGGATGATGCAGAGTGCCTGATCTTGAAGGATACAAGTGCGCCGGAAGAGAAGGACAGCGTTTATGAGATGGTAGAAGAGGAAGTAGAGCTTAATGCCGTACTCAAGGTGTTCGAAGAGCTTCTGGAGGATGTGGAGATTGAAGTGTAGACGGAACTGTCAAAAGAATATTTCTGACAGATAAGAACGGGGTTCGCACACAGAGGCGGACTCCGAATTTTACGATAATTAAATGTACGGATGAGATACATAAAATATATGGAGGTGTGAGATTGAAGAAAAAAAGCAACTCAAAACTTAAGATCATTCCGCTTGGAGGCCTTGAAAAGATCGGAATGAATATCACTGCCTTTGAATATGAAGACAGTATTATTGTAGTAGATTGCGGATTGTCGTTCCCGGAAGATGATATGCTCGGAATCGATCTTGTAATCCCGGATATCAGTTACCTTAAGAGCAATGCGGATAAGGTGAAGGGGTTTGTGATCACACATGGGCATGAGGATCACATTGGAGCGCTTCCTTATGTGCTTAAAGAGATTAATCTGCCGATTTATACAACAAAGCTGACTATGGGAATTATCGAGAAAAAGCTCACAGAGCATAATCTTCTCCGCTCAACTAAAAGAAAAGTAGTGCGCCATGGACAGTCGATCAATCTTGGAAAATTCAGAATTGAATTTATCAAGACGAACCACAGTATCCAGGATGCATCGGCACTGGCAATCTATTCGCCGGCAGGTATTGTTGTGCATACCGGAGACTTTAAGGTAGATTATACACCGGTATTTGGTGATGCGATTGATCTGCAGCGTTTTGCAGAAATTGGCAAGAAAGGGGTACTGGCATTGATGTCAGACAGTACCAATGCGGAGAGACCTGGTTTTACACAGTCAGAAAGGACAGTGGGAGCTACATTTGACCGGCTTTTTGCCGAACACTCCAATACAAGAATTATTGTAGCAACCTTCGCTTCGAATGTAGACCGTGTACAGCAGATCATCAATACGTCTTACAAGTATGGACGTAAAGTAGTTGTAGAAGGACGTAGTATGGTAAATATCATTTCGGTTGCATCAGAGCTTGGCTATTTGAACGTGCCGGAGAATACACTGATCGAGACAGATCAGTTGAAAAACTATCCAAGAGAGAAGACAACGATCATCACAACCGGAAGCCAGGGAGAATCTATGGCGGCTCTGTCACGTATGGCAGCAGATATCCATAAGAAGATCTCGATCATGCCGGGTGACACGATCATTTTAAGCTCTAATCCGATCCCGGGTAATGAAAAAGCGGTATCGAATATCATTAATGAACTCTCTGAAAAGGGAGCGAATGTTATTTTCCAGGATACGCACGTATCCGGACATGCGTGCCAGGAAGAGCTGAAGCTGATCTATTCACTGGTAAAACCAAAATATGCAATTCCGGTTCACGGAGAATACCGTCATCTGAAAGCGAACGCAGGTATTGCCAAATCTCTTGGGATTCCGAAGGACAACATTTCATCCTCAAGTCAGGCGATGTACTTGCACTGGATGATGAAAGCGCAGAAGTTGTAGATAAGGTACACACAGGAGAAATCCTGGTAGATGGACTCGGTGTTGGCGATGTCGGTAATATTGTTCTGCGTGATCGTCAGCATCTGGCAGAAGACGGAATCCTGATTGTCGTTCTGACACTGGAAAAGCGTACCAACAGCTTCTTGCCGGACCGGATATCGTATCCCGTGGATTTGTTTATGTACGTGAATCTGAAAGCCTGATGGAAGAGGCACGGAAGGTTGTTACGGAAGCGGTTGAAAAATGTCTGATGAGCCGTCATGCTGACTGGAGCAAGATTAAGCTTGTGATCCGCGACACAATGAATGACTTTATCTGGAAAAGAACCAAGAGAAAACCAATGATCCTTCCGATCATTATGGATGTATAATATAAAGATGCCTGTGGCATTTTTATGAAAATAAGCAGATGCGAAGATATCTGCATAAAGAAGCGCAGTCAGAGTTGAAAAGAAAATAAACTTTGTCTGCGCTTCTATGATAAATGTATAGGATAAGAATTCCCTTGGAAGAAAAGAGGAAGATATGATAGTAGAAGAACGACTGAGACTTACCTCCATTCTCTGGAAAGTGCGGACATTCCCGTTCTCGATGAGATCGAACAGGAAGCCCTTGCGGACATGGTTCCGATCATCCGCAAAGAGACAAAAAGTTTTCTGAAAGTAATGCTGGAGATCAAACGTCCGGTAAAGATTCTTGAAATTGGGACAGCAGTTGGATTTTCGGCAATTCTGATGGGAAAATATTCTCCGGAGGAATGTCACATTACAACAATCGAAAATTACGAAAAAAGGATTCCAATTGCCAGAGCCAATTTTGCCAGGGCAGGTATGGAACAGAAAATTACGCTGCTTGAAGGTGATGCACTGGAGATTATGAAAGGCATGCCGGATGATGCAGGATTTGATTTTGTGTTTATGGATGCCGCAAAGGGACAATATCCGGCATATTTAGAACAGGTGATGCGTTTCCTTGTGCCGGGAGGGATCCTGATCACGGATAATGTGTTGCAGGATGGAGATATTATTGAGTCACGGTTTGCGGTGGAAAGAAGAGACCGCACGATCCATAGCCGGATGAGGGAGTATCTGTATACTCTGAAACATCATCCTGAGCTTGAGACATCTATTCTTCCGCTGGGAGATGGAGTGGCACTGAGCGTGCGAAAATAAAAACAGGAGATAACAGTAACAGAAAGGAAAAAAATAATGGCAAGACATCCTGAATTATTGATACCGGCAAGCAGCCTGGAAGTGTTGAAGACTGCAGTCGTATTTGGAGCAGATGCAGTTTATATTGGAGGAGAAGCATTTGGACTTCGTGCAAAGGCAAAGAACTTTTCCAAAGAAGATATGATGGAAGGAATCCGGTTTGCACATGAGCATGATGTAAAAGTATATGTAACTGCAAATATTCTGGCACATAACTACGATCTGGAAGGCGTGCGGGAATATTTTAAAGAGTTAAAGGAAATAAAACCGGATGCATTGATCATGCTGATCCGGGTGTATTTGAGATCGCAAAAGAAGTATGTCCGGAAATTGAAAGACATGTGAGTACACAGGCCAATAATTACAAATTATGCAACTTATATGTTCTGGTACAGACAAGGGGCGAGCAGAGTTGTATCTGCAAGAGAACTTTCCATGCGTGAGATCAAAGAAATCCGTGCACATATCCCGGATGATCTGGAGATTGAGACATTCGTACACGGTGCAATGTGTATTTCTTATTCCGGAAGATGTCTGCTCAGTAATTTCTTTACAGGCAGGGATGCAAACCATGGCGCATGCACCATCCGTGCCGCTGGAAATATTCTGTTGTGGAAGAAACCGTCCGGGAGAATATATGCCGGTTTATGAAAATGAGAGAGGAACGTATATTTTCAATTCAAAAGACCTCTGTATGATCGAACATATTCCGGAGCTTATCGATGCGGGGATTGACAGCTTTAAGATCGAAGGAAGAATGAAAACGGCTCTGTATGTGGCAACTGTAGCGAGAACATACCGGAAAGCAATTGATGATTATCAGAAAGATCCGGAGCTTTACAGGAAGAATATGCCGTGGTATCTGGACCAGATCTCGAATTGTACCTATCGGCAGTTTACAACTGGATTTTTCTTTGGAAAACCATCGGAAGAGGCACAGATTTATGACAGCAACACCTATATCCGGGAGTACACATATCTTGGAATCACAGAAGAGATTAAAGACGGTATGGTGAAGATCGAACAGAGAAATAAATTTTCGGTGGGCGAGACGATTGAGATCATGAAACCGAACGGAGATAACGTGGAGGTTCAGGTAAAACGGATCGTAAATGAAGAAGGAGAAGAACAGGAGAGTGCACCACATCCGAAGCAGGTACTGTATGTAGAACTGTCCGGTAGGGCTGACAAGTACGATATTCTCAGAAGAAAAGAGGAAGCAGATGAATAAAAAAACGTGGAAGCCATATGCGGCGATCGTACTGATCCTTCTGTACGGCGTGGATATATTCTGGCTTTCCGGATTTTGTGTCTATTATTTTGGTGAGTGGGGAATTCCAATGTATGAGGGTCTTCTTGCGGTGCTGGCACTTGGAATAGTAGTGCTTTTCAGGGAAGACGTAAAGCGTGCATTTCCATTTCACAGACCGACGATCGCAAAGACTGTCGGAACATTGCTGATGTGGATCGGAACCCTTCTGATCACGATGATTCCGACATCGATCCTGCTTTATGTATTTCCGGAGCAGATGAGTGGGGCTACAGAAAGTGTGAGTGAATTATCCGGTGGACTGCGTTTGGACTTGCATTTCTTCTGATCTGTGTCACGCCGGCGATTTTTGAGGAAATAGCATTCAGAGGCGGGCTTTTCAGCTGTTTTCGTGGCTTTAGGAGTCCATGGCCGGCAATTCTGATCAGTGCAGCAGTGTTCGGTGCATTTCACGGAAGCTTCTGGCGGTTTGTGCCGACAGCGATGCTTGGAATCGCCATGGGATATCTGCTTGCCGAGACGGATAACATGTTTTATAACATGTTTTTCCATCTGATCAATAATGCGTTACCGACATTGCTTTTACAGCTTACTTCCAGTGTGGCTTCAGAGCAGATGGAAAGTGCAGAAGCTATGGCATCGACAGGCATTTTGCTTGTGACGGTGGCGGTGTATTTTATTTATGCTTCGGCAGGACCGTTTCTGCTTTATGCGGGGAATTACCTGATCCATAAAGGACAGCCGGGATACGACAGGGGACTTCTGCCAAGAGAGAAAAAGAAAACTCTGCTGGGGCTTGTGCTTGTAAGTAGCGTCTTTCTAGGACTTGGCATTCTGCTTTTTGGTATAGGAATGTTTGAGTAGAGTGTCCTGTCTGTCGGTGTGAAAGAAGCATCATGAATTTAAAAATGGACAGACAGGATCTAGACCGGCAAAAATTAAAAATGAGAAGGAAGAAAGCAGGGGCGGAGTTTTTGAATCGCCCCTTTTCAATTCGCGAAACGTAGGAACGTGAGATGCCAAGAGAAGCTGCAACTTCTTTCTGGTATATTCTTTTTCGCCATAAAGACCGTAGCGTTTTTTCAGTACCAGCTGTTCGCGGTCGGTGAGAACGGATTCCAGTTTTTCATAGAGAAGAGAAATATCATTTTTCAGGGCAAGCTGCATACAGGCATCTTCTTCATCAGATTCGATGACATCATACAGGCAGATCTCATTCCCTTCCCGGTCTGTACCGATCGGTTCGTATAGGGAGGTTTCCCGGTTACTTTTCCGCTTGGTGCGCAGCATCATCAGAAGTTCATTTCGATGCAGCGGCAGGCGTAGGTGGCAAGCCGGGCTTTTTTGTCTGGGTTAAAGGTGGAAACTGCTTTGATAAGACCGATGGTTCCGATGGACAGAAGATCTTCTGTATCGTCCTCCAGATGCTGATATTTTTTATGACATGAGCGACCAGACGGAGATTGCGCTCGATCAGAATATGACGGGCCTCATTGTCACCGTCTGCACTGCGTCTCAGAAGCTCGGATTCCTCTTTTGGAGTAAGAGGCGGAGGAAGATTTCAATACGATTACCTCAAAATAGAGTTACTAACATTGTATGTAAAAGTGAAATGTTCTGTGCTTTTCCATTCGGGTTATTTTGCGCTTGTGGTACGTCTGAAATGCGTTATAATGAGCGTTGAATCATGTAGTAGCAGATATGGTTTACAAAAGAAATGAGATTACGAGAGAAAAGGAAAAAATTATGGGAATAAGGACAAGATTAGCGGTACTTGCCTGTAAGACATCCAATGCAGTCCTGCGGCGGATGGGACGAGGCGGAACGAACCTGCCGGGCAAGATCGCATTAAAAATTGACAAAGATATTTTAAAGGAATTATCACGTGGGGTGAAGGTTACGGTAGTGACCGGAACCAATGGAAAGACGACCACGTCCCGTATGATCGAGCAGGCATTTGAAGAAGCCGGATATAAGTACTTCGCAAATAAATCCGGTGCCAATCTTCTGACCGGGATCATTACGGTGTTTGCACAGCACTGCAGTCTTTCTGGCAAGTGTTCCTACACACACGCACTGATCGAGTGCGATGAGGCAGCGTTCCGCAAGACCAGTGAGATGCTGCCGGTAGAGTGTCTGGTAGTCAACAATATTTTCCGTGACCAGTTGGACAGATATGGGGAGATCACCCACACGTTGAATGCAATCCGCGAAGGAATTACCCACGTACCGGATGCAACCCTGTGCCTGAACGCGGACTGTTCATTGACGTCATCTCTTGCAGATGATGTACCGAATAAGGTTGTATGGTTCGGGGTGGATGTGCCGATTTACAAAGAGACAGCGTTTGAATTGTCTGATGCAGTGTACTGTATTCATTGTAAGACAGAATATGAATACGATTACAGAACTTACAGCCATCTTGGCGGTTTCCGCTGTCCGAAATGTGGATATCACCGGCAGACACCGCAGGTTGGCGTGACGCAGGTAGTGCGTACCGGAGCAGATTCTTCGGATATCGTGTTAAATGCATTCGGGCATAGCATGATGTGCACATTAATCTTCCGGGAGGTTACAATATTTACAATGCGGCAGCTTGTGTTGCGGCTGCGGAGATTGTTGGAATCGATGAAGACACAGCAGTTGATGCACTCAGTAGATTTGAGTGTGGTTTCGGACGTGCGGAACAGTTTGAACTTGGCAAGTCTAAAGCACGTATGATGCTTGTCAAGAACCCGGCAGGGTACAATCAGGTCATCAACAGATCTCTAATGATGAGGAAGAGTGCAAGATTGCGTTCCTTCTGAACGACCGTTATGCAGATGGAACCGATATCAGCTGGATCTGGGATGTGGATTTTGAAGCACTTGCCCGCCAGAGCGCACGCTTTACCCGTATTCTGGTATCCGGAGTCCGTGCAGATGATATGGCGCTACGCCTGAAATATGCAGGATTTGACACTGGACGGATTGAAGTGATCCGTGACTATGAGAACCTTTTAGAAGCAATCGGAGCGGATGAGACACCGACATTTATTATGCCGACTTATACCGCTATGTTTGATCTGCGCGGCGAGATCAGCAAGCATACCGATATCAAGGCATTTTACGAATAAGGAGGGAATTATGGAACTGAATATCTGTCATCTCTATCCGGACATCCTTAATCTGTATGGAGACCGGGGCAATATCATTACAATGAAACGTCGTATGGAGGATCGGGGAATCAAGGTCAATGTAGAAGGCTGCTCGATCGGAGAAACGCTGGATGCAAACCGTTATGATATCTTCTTCATTGGCGGAGGTCAGGATTTTGAACAGGAAGTCCTTCTGAAAGACCTGGGGACCGGAAAAGCAGCAGAGATCCGCGCGGCTGTGGAAGATGAAAAGACCTTCCTCGCAATCTGCGGAGGCTATCAGATGCTTGGCCAGTATTATAAGACCTGGATGGTGTCCAGCTCGATTTTACCGGCGCGATCAACATTCATACCGTTGGATCAAAAGAGCGTATGATTGGCAATTATATGTTTGAGACCCTCCCGGACGAGCAGTGGAGCTGTCGTAGTCGGCTTTGAAAATCATTCCGGCAAGACTACCTGGGTGAAGGCGTATCACCACTCGGCAAAATGCTCAAAGGCTACGGCAACAACGGAGAAGACCAAACCGAAGGAGCCCGTTACAAAAATGTCTTCGGAACCTATTCGCACGGCTCCCTTTTACCAAAGAACCCGGTACTCTGTGATTTTATATTACAAACTGCCCTCGAACGCAAATACGGCAAAATCGCCCCACTCGTCCCACTGGACGACACCTTAGAATTAAACGCCAACGAATACATGAAACAAAGATTAAGTAAATAACTCTTTTAGCAAAATGCCTCTGCACACAAGGTTTCGACCTGCATGTGAAGAGGCATTTTGTCCCCACTATGATACAGCAAGGCAAAACTTGCCAGTAAAGTACAGTGGTCTCGTGGGAAATCATCTCTTCGATTCACTTATTGTGCAATGGAGAGAAGACTCAAAAATTGTGGAAGCCATTGCTGACACAATTTTCGCTTTCAGAGGCTTCTCGGAATGGTTTGCACAATGGAATCGAAAGAGATGATTTTCCCACGACGACCTCACAACCTACTCGTACAAAAATTTCCTCCAACTCATCTTGACAAAATCCCCTACCCATACTATCATAAGGATACATTTTCTAAAAGATATCGGTTTTCTTTTAGCAAATCACTCATGCATTTCGCCATACATTTTCTGAAATAAAACTTCTGAACTTTGCCGGGGAAAGGCAAGGGTGAATTTAATATGGGATTTTATAAGGTACATTCGGCAACGATTCTGGGGCTGAAAGTAGAATTTGTGCAGGTAGAGGCAGATGCAGGGAACGGACTTCCAATGTTTCATATGGTGGGATATCTGTCTTCTGAGGTAAAGGAAGCCGCAGAACGGGTAAGAACTGCCATGCGTAATGCCGGTTATATCATGCCGGCGAAAAAGATTGTAATCAATCTGTCGCCGGCATGTGTCCGCAAGAAGGGATCGGTATTTTGATCTTCCAATTGCAGTTGCAGTACTCGGGGCAATGGGGATTTTCCCGGAAAAAGCAGTGGAGGATATTTTACTTGCAGGAGAGCTCGGACTGGATGGAAAGCTACAGCCGGTAGAGGGAATCCTTCCGATTGTTCTGGAAGCAAAGAGGGCTGGCTTTAGGTGCTGTGTGATTCCGAAGTCAAATGAGGATGAGGGAAGGCTGGCGCAGGGAATACAGATTTTTGGGGGCAGAGACTCTGGAAGAGGTATGCAGATGGCTGAAGGGTGAGTATATGCCTCAGATGGAGAAACCTGATCAGGAAGAGGCTCATGGAATGGAAGAATGGGACATAGATTATAGTGATATTCAGGGACAGGAAGCAGTAAAAAGGGCGACGATGGTGGCGGTGGCTGGAGGACATAACCTGCTTTATGTCGGTCCGCCTGGTTCCGGAAAGACAATGCTTGCCAAACGGATTCCGACGATACTACCACCGCTTGACCGTGAAGAAAGTCTGGAGATCACGGGGATTTACAGTACGGCGGGACTGCTTAAAAGAGAGAATCCGCTGATCTGGAAGAGACCGTTCCGGGAGGTCCATCATACCGTGACGCGGGCAGCACTCATCGGAGGCGGACGAATCCCATCGCCGGGAGAAGCAACACTTGCGCATGGAGGTGTCCTTTTCCTGGATGAGCTGGCGGAGTTCCCAAGAGGTGTTCTGGAGGTGCTCAGGCAGCCGCTGGAAGAAAAATGCATTCATCTGGCAAGGCAGCAGGGAGCTTATATTTTTCCGGCAGACTTTATGCTGGTTGCTGCAACGAATCCATGTCCCTGTGGAATGGCTCCTGGTCCCCAATGCACCTGTACGCCCGGCAGATCCGGAATTATCAGGGAAAGTTGAGCCAGCCGTTTCTGGATCGGATTGATATCTGCATGGAGGCACCCAAGGTCGAATATGAAGAACTGACCGGAAAGGAAACAGGGATGGATTCCAGAGCCATGCGGGAAAAAGTGATGCTTGCAAGAATGCGTCAGATGGAACGTTTTCGGGAAGAAAAGCTGACAAAAAATGTACAGATGGGACAAAATGAAATTGAAAAATACTGTCATCTTGGGAAAGAGGAAGAACGGATGATGCGCCAGGCTTATGAAGTGATGAACCTGACGGTGAGGAGCTATCATAAGGTGTTGAAGGTGGCACGGACAATCGCAGATCTGGAGGAAAAGGAGGAGATCGATCTTGCGACACTTCGAGAGGCACTGGGGTATCGGGTTATGGATAAAGAATACTGGGGATAAGAGAAATGAGTGAAATGTGGTATACATATTGGATGGCGTGTGTGGAAGGAATCACCGGTGGCAGGAAGTGTGAATTATGCAGAAAAAACGGATCTGCGGAAGCAGTCTATTATATAGAAGAAAAAGGAATCAGAGAACAGACAATTACAGAAAAAGAGTGGGAGATCCTGAAAGAAAGTAAGAAAAAAAGGAACTGGAGGGAAGCGTATCAAAAAGCGGTGGACCGGGGAATTCAGATGGCAGTCCGTGGCCAGAAAAATTATCCGAAGCGGCTTGAAGAACTTGCGGGAATGCCGTATGCACTCTTTTTTATCGGGGAGATGCCACAGGAGGGAATCCCGTCGGTGGCGGTGGTGGGTGCCAGAAGATGTAGCAGTTATGGTGAAAAAATGACGCTTCGCTTTGTGGAAAGACTTGCGGAGAGTGGAATCCAGATCATCAGTGGAATGGCACTGGGAATTGACGGGATGGCACACCGGGCTGCATTAAATGTTGGAGGAAAGACATTTGCGGTCCTGGGAGGCGGAGCAGATGTATGTTATCCGGCGGCACATAAAGGACTCTATAATGATTTGATAAAGCGGGGCGGCATACTGTCTGAACAGCCACCGGGAACTCCACCGGTTGCCTGGCATTTTCCGGCAAGAAACCGTCTGATCAGCGGACTTGCCGATGTGGTACTTGTTATGGAGGCAAAAGAAAAGAGCGGATCCCTGATTACAGCAGACATGGCTCTTGAACAAGGAAGAGACATTTATGCTCTCCCGGGATGGTGACAGAGCCGCTGAGCTGTGGTTGTAACCGCCTGATCCGGCAGGGAGCAGGGATTCTTCTGAATGAAGAAGATTTGCTGGAAGAACTGGTTATAAAAGGGCTGCTAAAGAAGAAAATCGCAATTATATCAGACACGAAAAATAAAATAAAGCTTGAAACGAAAGAAAATTTGGTGTATAGTAAGCTCGATTTGTATCCGCGGGGGCTGGATGATTTACAGAGAGAAACCGGACTTACTCCACAGGAGGTGATGGGAATCTGTGTATCTCTTCAGTTGAAAGGATGCATTCAGGAAAGATCAAAAAATTATTATGTCAGAGCTAAATGATCTGACACTATTAATATGGAGGAATATAATATATGGCACGTTATCTTGTGATTGTAGAGTCACCGACAAAAGTGAAGACCATAAAGAAATTTCTCGGCAGCAATTACGTGGTAATGGCATCAAACGGACATGTAAGAGATTTGCCGAAAAGTCAGATGGGAGTAGACCTGGAGCATGACTTTGAGCCGAAATACATTACAATCAGAGGAAAAGGTGAGATCCTTGCAGGACTTAGAAAAGAAGTAAAAAAAGCAGATAAGATTTATCTTGCAACTGACCCGGACCGCGAAGGAGAAGCAATTTCCTGGCACTTGATGAAGCACTTAAGCTGGAAGGAAAGAAAGTATACCGGATCAGCTTTAACGAGATCACTAAAAGTGCGGTAAAGGCATCCCTGAAAAATGCACGTGATATCGACATGGATCTGGTAGATGCGCAGCAGGCGCGTCGTGTGCTGGATCGTATCGTGGGATATAAGATCAGTCCGGTTCTCTGGGCAAAAGTAAAAAGAGGACTTAGTGCCGGTCGTGTGCAGTCTGTGGCACTTCGCATCATTGCAGACCGGGAAGATGAGATCGCAGCGTTTATTCCGGAAGAATACTGGTCACTGGACGCCAATTTCAAGGTAAAGGGAGAAAAGAAGCCTCTTGTAGCAAAATTCTACGGAACAAAGGATGAGAAGATTACGATCCATAATGAAGAGGAAATGAATAAGATTCTTGCAGAACTGGAAGATGCAGAATATAAAGTGGTCGATGTAAAGCGCGGTGAGAGAAGCAAAAAAGCACCGCTTCCGTTTACAACCAGTACCCTTCAGCAGGAGGCATCCAAAGCATTGAATTTTGCAACTTCAAAGACGATGCGTATCGCACAGCAGCTTTATGAAGGTGTGGATATCAAAGGAAGTGGAACGGTTGGTCTGATCACTTACCTGCGTACGGATTCGACCCGTATCTCTGAGGAGCGGATGCAAATGCAAGAGCCTACGTTGGAAAAGCCTACGGAGAAGAGTATGTGGCAGAGGCTGCATCGGAACAGAAGCAGAAGAATGACGGGAAAAATATTCAGGATGCACACGAAGCCATCCGCCCGTCAGATGTTACCCGTGTTCCGGCAGAAATCAAAGAATCTCTTACAAGAGATCAGTTCCGTCTGTATCAGCTGATCTGGAAGCGTTTTGTGGCGAGCAGAATGCAGCCGGCAAAATATGAGACAACTTCTGTTAAAATCGGAGCAGATGATTACCGTTTTACGGTATCGGCATCTAAGATTATATTTGAAGGTTTCCGTCTGGCATATGTGGAAAGCGATGAGGAAAAACAGAGTGGAAATGTAATGGTCAAGAGTATCGATAAAGATTCAGAACTGACGAAAGAATCCTTTGATTATAAGCAGCATTTCACACAGCCACCTGCACATTACACCGAGGCATCTCTTGTAAAGACGCTGGAAGAACTTGGAATCGGACGCCCGAGTACCTATGCACCAACAATCTCTACGATTATTGCAAGAAGATACGTTGCAAAAGAGAACAAGAATCTTTATATGACTGAGCTTGGTGAAGTGGTCAATAATATTATGAAGCAGTCTTTCACAAGCATTGTCGATGTCAACTTTACCGCTTATATGGAAGGACTTCTGGATATGATCGCAGAAGGAAAGGTAGAGTGGAAATCGGTTATCAGCAATTTCTATCCGGATCTGAATGAAGCGGTTGAAAAAAGCAGAAAAGAGCTGGAAACAGTTAAAATTGAGGATGAGGTAACCGATGGTAGTCTGCGAAGAATGTGGAAGAAATATGGTCATCAAATACGGTCCTCATGGAAAGTTCCTTGCATGTCCCGGATTCCCGGAATGCCGCAACACCAAACCGTATCTGGAGAAGATCGGAGTTGCCTGCCCGAAATGCGGAAAAGACATTGTACTGCGTAAGACAAAGAAAGGCAGACGTTATTACGGATGTGAGGATAATCCGGAATGTGATTTTATGTCATGCAGAAGCCATCAGAAGAAAAATGTCCGAAATGCGGAAGCTATATGGTAGAAAAGGGAAATAAACTTGTCTGCGGTAATGAACAGTGTGGGTTTGTTAAAAATAAAGAGAAAGATGAAAAATAAATCAAATTTCATTGAACTATTCAGAATTGTATGATAATATATTTATATGCACATTTTTTTGACTAATTTGTGTGCATAATTTCAACAATATTTCATATTCGTGAAAAAATGCGAACGGAAACGCACATTTTTAATAAAAGTATATGGAGGCAGATATGAGCGTACAATTATTGGATAAAACAAGAAAAATTAACAAACTGTTGCACAATAATAATTCAAGCAAAGTTGTGTTTACAGATATCTGTGAAGTTCTGACAGAGATTCTGGCATCGAATGTACTGGTAGTTAGTAAGAAAGGAAAGGTACTCGGTGTCAGCACATGTGAAGGAGTCCCGGAGATCCATGAACTTTTGCAGGACGAAGTGGAGAACATATTGATCCGATGTTGAATGAACGTCTTCTCAGTATTCTTTCCACAAAAGAGAATGTTAATCTGCAGACACTTGGATTTACAGCTGATGTATCTCAGGGATATCAGGCGATCATTACTCCGATCAACATTGCAGGAGAGAGACTTGGAACTCTGTTTTATACAGAAAAGAATCCATGTACGAAATTGATGACATCATTTTGAGTGAGTACGGAACCACTGTCGTGGGACTTGAGATGCTCCGCTCTGTTAATGAAGAGAGTGCAGAAGAGACCAGAAAAGAACAGATCGTACAATCTGCGATCAGCACCCTTTCTTTCTCTGAGTTGGAAGCAATCATCCATATTTTTGATGAACTTAACGGAATGGAAGGGATTCTGGTGGCAAGCAAGATTGCAGACCGTGTGGGAATCACCCGTTCTGTAATTGTCAATGCACTCCGCAAATTTGAGAGTGCGGGTGTGATCGAATCCCGTTCATCCGGTATGAAAGGAACTTACATCAAGGTTGTGAATGATTACGTGTTCAAAGAACTGGATAAGATTAAAAAAGAAAAAATGAATTAAGGATAAAAGTAAAAGAGGGGTATCAGACAAATCTGATTGCCTTTTCTTTTAACGGGGTAATTATATTTGTAAAAAGGAGAGAAGAGAGCATGTATGATGGAGATAAAGCTGTACTTACGATGGTACAGTATCTGAAAGAAGATAAGGAAAAAGATGAGAATATTTATGAGGCAACAGTCATAGAATATCAGAAGGAGATGGAGCAGGTACATCTGATCCTGCGCTCAAGGCAGTCTTTCTGATATTTCACTGGATGCAGTATATGAATGCCGGATCCGGACGATCACTTGTGAGACTGTGTGTACAGATGATAAAGGAGCGTTATGAGAACCGTGCAGGTATGATTCTGGTTCTGCAGGTGACGAATGGATTTTATGAAATAAATCTAAAGTAATTATAAAATTCAAAATCGAATGTTGACAAAAAAGAAAGAGAGTGCTATCTTATACCTAGAAAGTTTTTAGCACTCGATTTTATTTGAGTGCTAACAAGATAGAGTTAGGAGGAATTATAATGAAATTAGAACCATTAGCTGACAGAGTTGTATTAAAACAGTTTAGTTGCAGAGGAGACTACCAAATCAGGAATCGTACTTCCTGGACAGTCAAAGGAAAAACCACAGCAGGCAGAAGTTGTTGCTGTAGGACCTGGCGGAGTTGTTGATGGAAAAGAAGTTACGATGAATGTTTCAGTAGGTGATAAAGTTATCTATTCCAAATATGCAGGTACAGAAGTAGAACTCGATGATGAAGAATACATCATTGTAAAACAGAATGATATTCTTGCAGTGATCAGATAATCCGGCAGGATATCATATACAGATAAAAATCAGATTTTCAGATCAGAACAGAATTTTATTTTTAAGAATCAGGAGTGATAGAAATGGCAAAGGAAATTAAATACGGAGCAGACGCAAGAAAGGCACTGGAAGCAGGTGTCAACAAACTTGCTGATACAGTAAGAGTAACAATCGGACCAAAAGGAAGAAACGTAGTTCTGGATAAATCATTCGGAGCACCGCTTATCACAAATGACGGTGTAACAATCGCAAAAGAAATCGAACTGGAAGATGCATTTGAAAATATGGGAGCACAGCTGATCCGTGAAGTTGCATCTAAGACCAACGATGTTGCAGGTGATGGTACAACAACAGCAACTGTTCTTGCACAGGCTATGGTACACGAAGGAATGAAGAACCTGGAAGCAGGTGCAAACCCGATCGTATTAAGAAAAGGTATGAAGAAAGCAACAGACTGTGCTGTAGAAGCTATCAAGAAGA
>ENA-OQLB01000533-OQLB01000533.1-human-gut-metagenome-genome-assembly--contig:-NODE-533-length-21075-cov-3.318598_pt1 | contig 21075 bp, 33 predicted proteins | sample MGYA00242656_ERZ504813 | MGnify/ENA primary metagenome ERZ504813 (study PRJEB26092, sample SAMD00036388) | human gut metagenome | host: Homo sapiens | study: EMG produced TPA metagenomics assembly of... | reverse complement strand
CGCTGAAAGGTGCACGCCCGGCGTGAGGTGGGGGAAAACTTGGAGATCACTTCAAAAAGTTACCTATCACAGCAAAGCAGACTACTCTGCGGACTGCTTCGCAGCCGCAGAGGTGCTGCACATTGTTTCTCTACACAAAAATGCGCAATGTTGCAGGCTTGTCCACTTCGGAAGCGCAGAAATCTTCGGATATGTTTATGAAGTGCCAGTATATGGACGAGTTGACAGGCGGGCGCGGCATCATTTTTGCGACCGGAACCCCGGTCAGCAACAGCATGACGGAGCTTTACACCATGATGCGGTATCTCCAGTACGGCACGTTGCAGCAGAAAGGGCTGACCCATTTCGACAGCTGGGCTTCTACCTTTGGTGAGACCACCACAGCCATTGAGCTGGCACCGGAGGGAACCGGATACCGGGCAAGAACAAGATTTGCAAAGTTCTTCAACCTTCCGGAGCTGATGAATATGTTCAAGGAAGTGGCGGATATCAAGACTTCCGATCAGCTGCATCTGCCGGTGCCGGAGGCAAAGTTTGAAACCGTGGTGGTGCAGCCTTCGGAGCATCAGCAGGCGATGGTGGCGGAACTTTCGGAACGGGCGGCGGCTGTGCATTCCGGCGTGGTAGACCCGTCGGTCGATAACATGCTGAAAATCACATCGGATGGCAGAAAGCTGGGGCTGGATCAGCGGCTGATGAATCCGCTTCTACCGGATGACCCCAACAGCAAGCTCAATGCCTGTGTGCGGAATGTGCTTCGGATTTATGAGGAAGGACAGTCGGATAAGCTGACCCAGCTGCTGTTCTGCGACCTCAGCACACCGAAGAACGATGGAACCTTTAATGTGTATGAGGATATCCGCGCCAAACTCATCCAGTCCGGTGTGCCAGAGGAAGGAATCGCATTTATCCATGATGCCGATACCGAGCAAAAAAGAAGGATTTGTTTGCCAAAGTGCGTACCGGACAGGTGCGGGTGTTGTTAGGTTCGACACAGAAGATGGGTGCAGGCACGAACGTGCAGGACAGGCTGGTGGCCGTGCATCATCTGGATGTGGGCTGGCGGCCTGCGGACATGACCCAGCGAAATGGTCGTATTATCCGTCAGGGAAACCGAAACAAAGAAGTGCAGGTTTATCAGTATGTGACGGAAGGAACCTTTGACGCCTACCTCTATCAGACACTGGAGAATAAGCAGAAGTTCATCAGCCAGATCATGACCAGCAAATCTCCGGTACGTTCCTGTGACGATGTGGATGAGCAGGCACTTTCCTATGCAGAGATCAAGGCACTTTGTGCAGGAGACCCGCAGATCAAGGAAAAAATGGACTTGGATGTAGATGTTGCAAGGCTGAAGGTGTTGAAAGCTGATCATCAGAGCCAGCAGTACCGATTAGAAGATAAGCTGATGAAATATTTCCCTGCGGAGATTGAGAAAACGCAGGGGTTCATCAAGGGCTTTCAGTCGGATATTCGGACGGTGGCGGCACATCCGCTGCCGGAAGAAGGGTTCTGCAGTATGGAGGTGAATGGCACACGATTTACTGAAAAAGCCGAGGCCGGTGAAGCAATCCTTGCGGCCTGTAAAGCCAATCAGAGTCTGGAGCCGGTGCCGCTTGGCAGCTATCGAGGTTTCAAGATGGAGCTGGCATTTGATAGCTTCCAGAAAGAGTATCAGGTGCTGCTGAAAGGCGAGATGACCCACCGGGTACCCATCGGCACCAGTGCTGCGGGCAATATCCAGCGTCTGGACAATGCTCTTGCTGGGATTCCTGCAAGGCTGGAAAAGGCGGAGCAGCAGCTGGACAATCTTAGCAGCCAGCAGGAAGCGGCGCAGGCCGAGCTTGGAAAGCCATTTCCCCAGGAGGCAGAATTGGCAGAAAAGAGTGCAAGACTGGCAGAACTGGACGCACTGCTGAATATGGATGACCGCGGAAATGATGATCCAGACCGTGAGAAAACGGCGGAAAAGCCGTCTGTCCTGGCAGAATTGCGTGACCGTGCCGGTCGCATTCCGCCGATGGCACATCGAGATGATGAGGAGGTGGCACTATGAGTGTTCGGGAACACTGGATCAACGTCCGGGTAAACCCGGAAGAGCTGGCGAGGATTCGTGAAAAGCAGAAGGAATTGGGGATTCGGAATACCGGTGCTATATGAGAAAAATGGCGATGGACGGGTACTGCGTGAATCTTGATTTGTCGGATGTGGCGCAGGTATCCACCCTTCTTCGCCGATGCAGCAACAACCTGAACCAGTACGCAAAACGCGCCAATGAATCCGGAAGCATCTATGCGGAGGATATCCGGGATTTGCAGAAGCGACTGGATGAACTCTGGGAGATGCAGAAGCTGATCCTGAAGAGGCTTTCTGGTATTCGCTGACGGCGCAAATGTGCGAGATTTCTACCGCACATGGCACAGATGAAACTGTCTGTGCCATTACATATTTTTTGTAGGTCTTCCTGTTGACATCGTGGTGTTTGGCAAGCGGGTACGGTAAAATGAAGATGAAAAGAAAAACGAAGGGGTGAAATCCATGAAGATCGTAAATTTTTTGTTGAAGCTGATGCTGAAAATCCTGTTGCTGCCGGTTGCATTTTTTCTGCGATTTCTATGCTTTATCTGGAATCTGCTGATGCAGCTATCTCTGTGGGTACTTTCGCCGGTTATGCTGTTTGTTCTTGGCTGCGGCATCTATTCGGTGGTTCGGGCGAGCTGGACGGATGTGTTCCTGCTGACCATGATTGAGATGGGGCTGTTCGCAGCTGCGGTTGGTGCGGGCAGCATCATGGAACTGATGGGACGGCTGTGTGAGCGTGTAGAGGATGTTTTGACAATTTGAATTCAGGAGGGATTCGATGGATATTCAGTTTATGAAAGATTATTATGATTTGCGGTACGAGGAAACAGATGGAGAGAATCATTTTGTGGAAGAGACAGCTTATCCGGAAAAACAGTCTGAGCATTCGAAGATGGAAGACCAGCTGATGGAAATGGTGGGCGGCACCGAATCTAATGTGTGGAAGCTGTACGAAAGCATCATGTGTGTCTATTTCGATATGGAAGAGATCATCAAGCAGGCCGTTTATTTGCAGGGAGCTTATGACCGGGAACGGATGTTAAAATGAGAATAGTAGATTGGTAAGAGCTGCCTTCGGGTAGCTCTTTTAGATGGAGGAATATGAAAATGGCGGCTACAAGACTAATTGCGCTGCATATCAATAAAGGAAAGACGGTAGCGCAGTGTCTGGCTGACCGTACTGATTATTCTGAGAATGCAGCAAAGACGGAAGATGGAAAATACATTAGTGCGTATGCCTGTGATGCAAAGACCTGTGATGAAGAATTTCTGCTTTCCAAACGGCAGTATGAGCATATCACGGGAAGAACCCAGGCACATGATGTGATTGCATATCAGATTCGGCAGTCCTTTAAGCCGGAGAAATCACACCGGAGGAAGCAAACAAGGTTGGGTATGAGACAGCCATGCGATTCACCAAGGGAAAACACGCATTTATCGTAGCTACCCATGTTGATCGTGCGCACATTCATAATCACATTATTTTTAATTCGACTACATTAGACTGCACCAGAAAATTTCGGGATTTTCGCTTATCCGGTCTTGCACTGGCGAGGCTCAGTGATATCATCTGTCTGGAGCACCGATTGTCGGTCATTATCCGGAAGCCTATGGGGAGCGGCAGAAGAGAACGGAATACCCGGAGAAAAAATCGCAGCGGGATGAAATCTGCGAGTCCATTGATGCAGCATTGGCAAGAAAACCAAAAGACTTCCGAGAACTGATTGGAATTTTGCAGGAAGCAGGGTACGAGTATAAAGATGGAAAACAGCCTGCCCTGCGGGGAAAAGGCCATGCCAGATTTGCCCGCTTCCGCTCTTTCGGCAAGGGCTATTCAGTTGAAGAACTTTGCGAGGTGCTTGCCGGGAATGCGATTCATAAAAGCAAATTTGCAGAGAAAACCCGCACAAGCGCACGGTCTGCGCAGGTGCATCAGAAGGCGGAGCTGTCGTTCCTTATTGATGTCCGTGCCAAAATGCAGGCAGGCAAAGGCGCGGGGTATGCGCGTTGGGCGAAAGTCTTTAATCTGAAACAGATGGCAAAAGCTATGATGTTCATGGAAGAGCATGGAATCAAGAGCTATGCAGAGCTGAAAGAAAAGGCAGATGGAATTTCTGAAAAATGTGATGCGCTGCTGGAATCTGTAAAAGCAGATGAGGAACGGATGTCGGAAGTGTCGGTGCTGCGGAAGCATCTAATCAATTATGCCAAGGCAAAAGATGTTTTTGCTGCGTATAAAGCATCTGGCTACAATCGAGAGTTCTATGAAGCCCACCGGATACGCTGGCCTTGCGCAGCGCAGCAAAAAGGCGTTTGATGCTTATAAGAAAGAGAACGGCTCTGACAAAAAGCTCCCGCGCATCAGCGAGCTGAACGCAGAGTATGCGATGCTTCTGGAACGAAAGAAAAGCTCCTATGCAGAGTACCGCAAAACAAAATCAGAAATGCAGGATTGGCTTGTGGCACAGAAAATCGTGCAGGAAATCCTGAAAGAGGACGAACAGAAGAAAGAGCAGCTGCATGAGCAAGAAGTGCGGCAGGAAGAAGAAAATAGACAAAGCAGTCGATGATGGAAAGTCCGGTGCAGTGTGGGTGTAATGCTCATGCTGCACCGGGCTTTTTTTCTTTGGCAGGAACTGCCGTTAAAGCATCCGGAACGGATGCGCAGCCCGATGCCGCAGGAGCGTTCTAAGGGGATTGGGGAGTTTCCAACAAGCAGAAAATCGCTTTCGTGTCACGAAAGCCCTGCTTGCAGAAGAGTGGGTTCTAAAAAAATCGTTCAAAATTTGGAAGAACTTTCGATTGATTTTGTTCGTTTCTTGGAGTAGAATATAAATGAGAAATTTTAACTTGCTGCGAGTGACTTTAGACATCGAAAAAGAGGTTCCGTATGGATTTCATGACGATTAAGCAGGCTTCTGAAAAATGGGGAATCTGCACAAGGAGAGTACAGACATTATGCACGGAAGGGCGAATTGATGGTGCCGAGCGTTTAGGCCATCAGTGGGTCATTCCTATTAACGCCGAAAAGCCGAAGGATGCCAGAATCAAAAGCGGCAGATACATTAAAACAAAATCCGGAAATGGAGAGAACGAAGATGGAAAGAAAACCGTATAGTGCCGGAGCAGTGAAATTTTCGTTCTGGTTCATGGAATTTCGGAAAACCGTGCAGCTTTTGAGCGAGGGTAAGAGCTTTGCAGACATTAAAAAGTTGAATGAAGAGACAAACATCTATGGCGCACCGACAAAACTACGAGCGCAGCAGATTTATTCTACCGTAACAGCCCGTATCAAGACATTAGATGAAAGCTTTTACCCAATCTTTCTGAGCAGTGATCTTGCTACACAAAAATTATTTGTGCTGACTGCGGCTCTTTTGCATGACACGCTGTTCTTTGATTTTGTGTATGAAGTAGTGCGGGAAAAATGATTCTTGGTTCCGATGAGCTGACGGATGCAGATATCCGGATATTTTTCAAAAATAAACAGGAACAGAGTGAGAAAGTGGCTTCTCTTCAAGACTATACGCTGCGCCGTCTCGGTTCCTGCTATAAGACACAGCTTTATGAAGCAGGACTTTTAGAAAGCAACCGGGCAAACAGCACAAGAAAAATACTGAAGCCAATTCTTGATATTGCATTTGAGCATTGGCTTTATGACCATGACCTTGGCATCATGGTAAAAACACTGACGGGGGTAAGATGAAATGGATTTAAGCCAAAGACTGGACGAGATGGAGCTTGCAATCCATAAGCCGTCTTTCCGAAAAGGAACAGGCCGCGCAAATGAGGTCAACTATTGGGTGTTTGATTATCCACCGGAAAAGGAACTGGAAGTTCGGGAGCGCGTAGAGTATCTGAAAAATAAGAACGACCGGGGCGATGATGATTTTGAGCTTGTGGTCTTTGACCTGTATGATATCATCATTGACTTTTTGGAAAAGAAAAACTTCATGGAAAAGTGCTATGACTTTGAAAAAAAGCGCGGAATCGAGCGTATCGTCAAGGCAGTGACCAACTCCATGAAGGTGAATGACGATGACAGCCTGATCGTGCAATATATCAAAGAACATACGCCGGAGAATGCAGTCGTGTTCCTGACCGGTATCGGCAAGTGCTATCCGATTTTGCGTTCCCACAAGGTGCTTAACAACTTGCACCAGGCGTTTGTGCGCTGCCCGGTCGTGATGTTCTTTCCGGGAACCTATAATGAACAGGAACTGATTCTGTTCAATGAGATTAAAGACGATAACTATTACCGGGCATTCCGACTGGTAAAGTAATGGATGGAGGAAACTGTTATGCAGATCAAGGACATGTTCCGAAAGAAAATTGACCGTGAGATACAGGGCGTTATCATTGTCGGTCAGGGTGAAGAAACAAATGTAGCGCAGGAGCTGGAAGAGTACGTTGTGACCCGTGAGCTTCAGCGTCATTTTGCGGATTTCTTTGCAGCATATAAAAAAGGTATTCAGGGAACCACACCGAAAATGGGTGTCTGGATTTCCGGCTTCTTTGGAAGTGGTAAATCTCATTTCCTGAAAATTCTGTCCTATCTGCTTCAGAATAAACAGGTCGGAGACAAACATGCTATCGACTACTTTATCGAGGATCAGAAGATTACCAATCAGATGGTGCTGGCAGATATGCAGCTGGCAGCAAACACCCCATCGGACGTAATTCTTTTCAACATTGATTCCAAAAGCGATTCGAATGGCAAGGAAAACAAAGATGCCATTGTGAACGTATTCCTGAAGGTATTCAATGAAATGCAGGGCTTCTGCGGTTCTATGCCGCACCTTGCCGACCTGGAGCGCAGGCTTTCCGAGGAAGGCCGTTTTGAAGAGTTTAAGGAAAAGTTTGAAGAAGAGTATGGCGATCCGTGGGAAAGCTCTCGTCAGGACTTCGATTTCATTCAGGATTCCGTTGTCGATGTTCTTTCTGACATGGATTTCATGAGCGAATCGGCTGCCCGTAACTGGTGCGAGAAAGCAACCGAGAGCTACCAGATCAGCATTGAGGATTTCGCCAAGCGTGTAAAGTCCTATATTGAGAAAAAAGGTAACAACCACCATGTGGTTTTCCTTGTAGATGAGATTGGCCAGTACATTGGTGATGATTCCAAACTGATGCTGAACCTTCAGACAGTGACGGAAGAACTGGGCAAGGAATGCATGGGTAAGGCTTGGGTAATCGTAACGAGCCAGCAGGATATCGACTCCATTACCAAGGTGAAGGGGAACGACTTCTCCAAGATTCAGGGACGTTTCGATACACGCCTTTCTCTGTCCTCTGCCAATGTAGACGCTGTTATCAAAAAGCGTATTCTGGATAAGACAGAGACCGCAGCACAGAGCCTGCGTCTGCTCTATGACCAGAAAGCGACCATCATCAAAAATCTGATTGTCTTCAACGACGGTGTGGAGAAAAAACTGTACGCTAACGCAGAAGATTTTGCAGAGGTTTATCCTTTTGTTCCATACCAGTTTAATTTGCTTGCCAGCGTGCTGACCAGCATCCGTACCCACGGTGCATCCGGCAAGCACCTGTCCGAAGGTGAACGTTCCATGCTGGCTCTGTTCAAAGAGTCTGCTATGCAGCTGATGGACGATGAGATGGGGGCAATCGTGCCGTTCTATCGGTTCTATGATGCATTGGAGAACTTCCTTGACCACAGCCACAGCAGCGTGATCATCCGCGCTTATGACAACAGTTATATCAACCCGGAAAAGAAGGAAAAAGATGTCTTTGCCATCAATGTGCTGAAGACCCTTTTCCTGATTAAATATGTTTTGGAGATCGAAGCCAACGTGGACAACATCGTCAGCCTGATGATTACCAGCATTGACGATGATCGTATTTCTTTGAAAGCACAGGTGGAGGATGCACTGAAAGTGCTGATGCGCCAGATGCTGATCCAGAAGAATGGCTCCATCTATGTTTTCCTGACCGATGAGGAACAGGAAATCAACAACGAAATCGAAAAAGAAAATGTGGAGATGCCGGAGGTCATCACGAAGATTGCGGAGATGATCTATGAGGACATTTTCTCCAGCAAGAAGTATCAGTACCCAAGCTTCAGTGGACGGTATGCGTTCTCCTTCAATCAGACAGTGGATGACCGCCCCTATAAGGCAAACCAGAATTACGATATCGGCCTCCGTGTGCTGACCCCGTGGTATGAGGCGGCACCGATGATGGTACGCTGCGCCTGCTCTCTGGCCAGGGCAAGGAAGTTCTTGTGGTTCTGCCGAATGATGATGCGTTCCTGACGGAAATGCGGGCATACTTGAAAATTGAGCGGTTCCTGCGCAAGAACACTTCTGTGCAGCTTGCCAAGTATGAGACCATTAAGGAAGCAAAGCGCGTAGAGATGCGGGAACGCAACGGTAACGCCAAGCTTTACCTGACGGAAGCTCTGAAAGAGGCTACCATCTATGTCAATGGTGATGTGCTACACACCTCCGGCAAGGAAGTGACCAGCCGCATCAACGAGGCAATCGGAAGATTGGTGCAGACGGTTTACCACAAGCTGTCCTACATCGACGTAGCGATGGGCGAAGCAGACATCCGGAAGATGTTCAAGACCAGCAACCAGCTGTCGCTGGCACTGGGAGATACCGGAGAATCCAATGTTCACGCACTGGATGATGTGCTGCAATTCGTGGCGGGCAACTCCCGGATGCACATGAAAACTTCTATGAAAACCATCAAGGATCGCTTTATGAAAGCACCCTATGGCTTTGTGGAAGATGACATCCATTGGCTGGTGGCACGTCTCTTTAAGCGTGGAGACCTGTCCTTTACGGTCAACGGTGAGAGTGTCAATCTGAACAACCGTTCCGAAGAAGAAATCATCGGCTATATCACGAAGAAGCAGTTCGTGGATAAGCTGCTGACGGAAGTGCGCGTCCGTGTGCCGGAAAACCAGAAAAAAGGCCGTCCGCACCGTGATGAAAGAGCTGTTCAAGGTGGCGCCGCCTGCCGATGACGAAGATACCATCATGAAGAACTTCCAGCATTACTGCGAGAATCGGATCACCGAGATTGAGCGGCTGGAACCGAAATATGAGAATTATGCCTATCCGGGAAAAGAACTTCTGGAAAAGGGTAAGAAGCGGCTTTCCGCACTGGTGCAGATTCAGGCACCGCTGGAATTCTTTAAGACCGTATTTGACGAGCAGGATGATCTGATGGATTTTGGCGAAGACTATGAGCTATCCGTGATTTCTTTGGCAGTGAACAGCTGACTATCTTCACCCGTGCGCTGGATATGCTGAATATCTACGAGGACAGCAAGACCTACATCGTGGATGCAGAACTGGAAGACGTGGTGGCTAAGATGCGTACCATCGTCCGGATGGCGAAGCCCTACAAGGAAATTCCGAAGCTGCCGGAGCTGCGCGAGAAGTTTATGAACTGCTATATGCGCATTCTGGAAGAGCAGGCAGAGCCGGTCAAGGATTCCATCAATCAGGATCGGAACCGCGTCTTTGAAGTGCTGAACACCAAGCCTTATAAGGATGCAAGGTTTAATCGTTATCTGGAATTGTTTAAGGAGATCATGGACGGTGCAGAGCACTGCAACAATGTTTCCACTTTGCGCAGTTATGCAGATAAGGCGGAGGCACTGAAGCTGCGCCTGCTCAATGAGATGAACGCAGAGGACATTCGCCTTGCAAAGGAAGCAGCGGCAAAGGCCGAGGCAGAGCGCAAGCGTCAGGAAGAAGAGGCGAAGAAGCGCGGCGAGGCCGTGAAACCGGAAGAAAAGGTCGCAGAACCGCAGCCGGTATATAAGGTGCGCACCACGAAGAATGTCTCCATTAAGACAGTTGCCAAGACTGCATCGTGGCGGCTGGAGAGCAAGGACGACATTGATAAATACCTTGCCGCATTGCGTGAAAACCTGCTGAAAGAGATGGACGAAGATACAATCGTCAACATTGAACTATAAATGACAGGAGGATTGGCTCCATGAACAAGACAGCCATAAAGAATTTTGCGATCTGGCGCGGAATAAGCTGATTGCAGATGTCAGCTATGATGCCCGCCTGATCGGTATTACGGAGGACGGCATTGCCAAGCCGTTGCCGCAGAGCTTCGGCGGCACTCAGTTCTTCGATATCGGCACCGCAGAACCGTATTCGATTTCCGGCGAGGCCGTGCGGCAGCGTGACAAGCTGATAGAGGTCATCCAGCAGAAGGAAAAAGATACCGACTACAAAACCGCATATCAGTATGTGATTGAGGAGGTTGCCTATACATGGTTTAACCGCGTGATCGCCATCCGTTTCATGGAGGTCAATGACTATCTGCCTTCCCATATCCGAGTGCTCTCTTCCGAGAGCGGAAAGCTGGAGCCGGATCTGGTTACAACACCGTTTGACGCAGAGCTGCCCTTTACTGCGGAGGAAGAGGCACAGATTTTCCAGCTGAAGCAGGACAACAAGCTGGACGAGGTGTTCCGCATCCTGTTCCTGAAGCAGTGCAATGCCCTGAACGAGATTCTGCCTGCTCTGTTTGAAAAACAAAGAACTACACCGAGCTGCTGCTCAGCCTGTCCGTCATTGACCAGGATGGCGTGGTCTATCATCTGATCCACGACATCCCGGAGGATGACTTCAATATCGAGCGCGGCGGTCAGGTGGAGATCATCGGCTGGCTGTACCAGTATTACAATACCGAGCCGAAGGCCGCTGCATTTGCCAAGAACGGTAAGATCACCAAAGAGGAAATCCCTGCCGTGACCCAGCTTTTTACCCCGGACTGGATCGTCCGTTACATGGTGGAGAACAGTCTTGGCCGTCTGTGGGTGGAAGGACACCCGGAATGTGGCCTGAAAGAAAACTGGAAATACTATCTGGAGGAAGCACAACAGGAGCCGGAGGTGCAGGCAAAGCTGGCTGAAATTCGCAAAGAGTATGCCGCCCTGAATCCGGAAGACATCAAGCTCATCGACCCTGCATGGGTTCCGGCCATATCCTCGTATACGCTTTTGATGTGCTGATGCAGATTTACGAGAGTGCCGGTTACAGCCAGCGCGATGCTGCAAAAAGCATTCTGGAGAACAACATCTACGGTCTGGACATTGATGACCGTGCCTATCAGCTGGCGTACTTTGCCGTGATGATGAAAGCACGGCAGTACAACCGCCGTATCCTCAATGGAGAAAACACCTGCCATGTCTATGCCATTCAGGAGAGCAACAGCATCAACGTGCGCACCTGAAGTATTTCGGCGCAGGAATGGACGATATCGAGAAGAACGCCGCCAAGATGCAGCTGGAAGGTCTGCTGGACACCCTGACCGATGCCAAGGAGTACGGCTCTATCCTGAATGTGGAGAGCTACAACTGGGCTTTGCTGCGCCGCTTTGTGGCAGCAGAGGATACCGCAGGGCAAATCAGCATGGACAGCGTGGGCGTGGAAGATACCGCCGAGCAGCTGAATCGGCTCATTGATATCGGCGAGACGATGGCACGGAAATATTGGGTTACATGTACGAATCCGCCATACATGGGAGGAACTGGATTTAGCCCAAAACTGGCAGCATTTGCAAAAGAAAACTATCCAGAAAGCAAATCAGACTTTTTTGCAATTTTTATTGAGAAATGCCTTGCTTTGACCAATGTTAGTGGCTTTAATTCTATGATCACGCAACAAGCATGGATGACAATTTCAAGTTATGAAAAATTAAGAGTACATATATTAAAAAATGATATTGTGACTCTTCTCCAGTTGGGGCCACATGCGTTTGATGAAATAGGTGGAGAAATTGTCCAAACGGCATCGTTCATAATCCGAAAGACAAATTTTGAAGAGTATAAAGAAAAATTTAAGGAACTAACCCCATATAAAAGTGAGAAAGAAAAAGAAGTCAATTTTTTTATAGCAACTAATGAGTTTATAGCAAAGAAGAGACAGTTTGAGCAACTGCCGGGTATACCAATTGCTTTTTGGGTGAGTGCATCATTGGCAGAAGATTTTGAAAAGGGAAAACCTATTTCGGATTATGTAGATTCATTTCAAGGAATTATTACTGGGGATAATGATAAATTCCTAAGATTTTGGACTGAAGTTAACAAGAGCAAAATCGCATTTGGCTATAAAAATATTGAGTCTGTTAATTTGGATTGTACTTATTGGATTCCATATAATAAGGGTGGAGAGTTTAGAAAGTGGTATGGTATTCAGGATTATGTTGTTTACTGGCGAAATGGGCCAGATGATAAAACAAGGGGCAAAAAAGCATTCAGTAATTATTATTTGCGAGAATATGTAGCATGGTCGTACACGGTATCCAATACTATTGCTACTCGATATTATCCTTGCGGATTTTTATGGGATGTTAGAGGATCAGGCATAATGGATAGAACAGAAATGTTGTTTTATCTAGAAGGTTTGATTTCTAGTAAAATTGGAATTAAGTTGCTGCGCGTTAATAACACAACTCCTAGCTGTCAAGTAGAAAATATTCTTCAATTTCCTATATTGATTGATGAAAAGAAGCTGTGGATGTGTCGGTAGAGCAAAATAATCAAATTTCTAAACTCGATTGGGATTCCTTTGAAACCTCTTGGGACTTTAAGAAGCACCCATTACTCCGGAATGTTTCCACGATTGTCGAAGCTTTTAAACAGTGGCAGGCGGAATGCGATGACCGATTTAGCAAGCTGAAAGCCAACGAGGAAGAGCTGAATCGCATTTTTATCGACATTTACGGCTTGCAGGACGAGCTGACCCCGGAAGTGGAAGATAAGGATGTGACCGTGCGCAAGGCGGACTTGCAGCGGGACATCAAGAGCCTGCTGAGCTATGCTGTGGGCTGTATGTTTGGCCGATATTCCACTTATAAGGATGGACTGCTTTTTGCAGGAGAGCCGTATTCTTTACAGACGTTTGTGGATAAAATGAACGACCGCCCCGGAACGATTTCTGCTGAAGAGTTGCAACGCGCATACCGCAATGAGGGTGTTGTGGTTGATGAAATGTTCTTCCCGGACGAAGATAATGTTATCCCCATCACCGATGAAGAATATCTGGACGATGATATCGTATCGCGCCTGTGTGCATGGCTGAAAGCGGTGTACGGTGCTGATACGCTGGAAGTAAACCTCGACTATATCGCAAAAGCCCTTGGCAATAAGGGCAGTACCAGCCGGGAGATCATCCGCAATTACTTCCTGAACGATTTCTTCAAGGATCACTGCCAGACTTACTCTGTCACTGGTTCTGGCAAGCGTCCGATCTACTGGCTGTTTGACAGCGGCAAACAGAATGGCTTTAAGGCACTGGTTTATCTGCACCGCTACACGCCGGATACCATCGGCAACCTGCGTATCGACTACCTGCACAAGATGCAGCGTGTATATGAATCCGAGATCAACCGGATGCAGGATATGATGGATCACAGCAACAATGCCCGCGAGGTGGCAACAGCCTCCAAGCGCAAGGATAAACTCGCCAAGCAGCTGAAGGAATGCCGGGAATATGATGAGAAGATCAGCCATCTGGCACTTTCCCGTATCGAGCTTGATCTCGATGACGGCGTAAAGGTCAACTACCGCAAGCTCCAGACTGCGCAGATGGTAAGTTCTATGAGGTGCTGGCGGACAGCAAGAACATCATGGTGAAAGAAAAGAAATAAGAGGAACAGGAGGCGTTTGCAATGATTTTGTACCACGGAAGCAATGTTATCGTAGAACAGCCGAAACTTATCCGGCAAAATCGCTATCTGGACTTCGGTTTTGGATTTTACACCACCACTAACCGCGATCAGGCAGTGAACTTCGCTCAAAAGGTCACTGACCGCCGCAAAACAGGAGCCGCTATGCTCAATATTTATTCCGTAGAGGAAGCTGTGGCTTTCAAGGAGTGCAGCTTGCTGCGCTTTGATAGCCAGATGAAGCATGGCTGGATTTTGTAGCTGAGAACCGTCAGGGAACCTATCAGGGAAAGCAGCATGACCTGATTTATGGTGCTGTGGCAAATGATGATGTGTACCGCACCATTACCCTGTATATGACCGGAGTGTTGGATAAGGAACAAACACTGGCGGCACTCAAGATTCGGAAATTGTTCAATCAGCTGGTGTTTGCAACTGAGAAGTCCCTGCAATACTTGCATTTTGAAGGGAGGGAGCTTGTATGAATGAAGATCAGTTCAGCGCAATGCTTGCAATCATTGTGCCGCCCATCATCGAACAGATTACAAAAAACAGCAATGTGGATGATGAAAAAGCGATTTCCCGCTTTTATCAGTCCAAGCTCTATCAGGAGCTTTCGGATGAAAAATCGAAATTGTGGCATTACAGCCCGATGACGCTGTATACCATGTATCAAGATGAACTTCTGACAGGCTCCTATGATTACCCGGAGGAGGCGTGAGTGATGAGCAAAGAATCCAATTTTTTGATTTATTGCATGGAGCGGTACCGTCATTTCAAAGGGCTTTCCGGTGCAGATGTAGCAAAGACTTTTGAAGAGTATGGCATCTATGGGTATATCACAAAGTATTTTGAATCACTGCACACAATGGGGGATCATTGCATCGTGCAGGATATTGACGATTATATTAGCAGCATCACAGGCAACAACCGGATCAAGCGTAACTGCCTGTATGATATTCCCCAAAGGGCGGAATCTATCAAGTAAAGGAAATTGATATGGCAGAATTGAACCTGAAACAAATTATAGACCGCCTGAATGCGGAATTTACCGGGGAGACCCGGAAACTGGTTTTCTGGTACGATGACAAGGCAGAATTTGCCGAGGATATGGAGACGGTGGAGCTTCAGAATGCGAAGATCTACCATCTCCAGCCAGATAACCAGTTCTATACAAAGTATTTTCTGGAGCGTGTGGATAAGACCACGAATTATCTGATTTATGCACCGTTTCCGAAGCCGGATGTAAGGGACAACCATCTGGAAGACACAATGCTGTATTCCAGACGGTTCTTTGCTGACCGTGCCTCCCTGCTGTCGGTTGACCTCGGTATTGAGGAAAAGTACAAGCCGGTTATTGAGAAGCACATCAAGTTTTTCGCCAACAAAGAGCGCACCCAGCGCTTCTATGATCTGGAAATCGAAAACTTCAATGAAGAAAATATCCTTGTCGGTCTGCTGAGTGCAGTCTGCAAGCGCGTACCTGCTCTTTTGAAGAGGTCGTGCGCATCGTGTTGACGGATGGCGAGCTGGTGGACAATGCTTTCTTGCAGGAGTTTGAAAAATACAATCTGCTGTCTGCATTCTGGCAGCTCTGTGAGCAGCATTTCGGATACACTGATACAAAGCCGAGTCTGGAACGGCTGCTGGTAACGTTGTTCGTTACTTATACTGGTCGATATGTGCAGGCAGAGCTTCCGGCAGCATGGAAGAGCTTTGTCTCCTACAAGTCCGGTAATATCATCGCATTTCTCGATAGCCTGATGAACAGCGTCCTGTACCGGGACAAATACGACGCTCTGTCGGCGCACGTTGCCAAAGGGCTGAATGTTCTTTCGGCATTTGCAGGAATGCGAGTGGACGATTTGGTGGAGTGCGATACTTTCCTTGTCGTGGATCAGGTGTTGGTAAAGTGGCTCATTGGCAGACTTGTTTCGGAAGATATCGGTGCAATCGTAAACGATTTATCATTCCGGAACTCTGTGAAAAACGGGCTAAAATGCACTTTGGCAGAAAGACCGGGAAAATCTATCAGATGCTTTCCAGTGCATACAGCATGGTGAAGGAAGCGGATTACCATGCCGCAGATGGCTTAAAGCCAATCATCGACCGATATCTTGCTGCGGATTACAATATGGATCAGCAGTATCGGAAATTCTACTATTATTACGACCAGCTGGAGAGCACGGAAAGCTTTGAGTCGCTTCGGGAGCTGGTGGAAAATATCTACACGAACGAATATCTGGCTTGTCTGCTCCCAGCATGGAATGCTGGAATCCAGCAGGATGCCGCATTTTCGGCAATTCCGTTGCAGCGGGAGTTTTACAATGTCAACCTGCGCTATACCAAGGAACGCACCGTGTCATCATTTCGGATGCCATGCGTTACGAGGTCGGACAGGAATTGTTTGCCCGAATGCAGGATGACCCGAAATGCACGGCAAAACTTTCCGTACAACTAAGTGTCCTGCCGTCTTATACAAGGCTCGGTATGGCAGCACTTTTACCGCATAAAACACTGGAGATGACGGATGACTTCCAGGTGCTGGTAGATGGTATCCTTTGCGATAATCTGGCAGGTCGGCAGCAGGTGCTGCAAAGCTATAACCCGGATAGTGTCTGTGTACAGTTCGATGATATCAAAAATTTGAAAGTGGCAGAGCTGCGAGATGTGCTGACAAAACGACAGATTATCTATGTATATCATAATCAGATCGACGCGCGTGGAGACAAGGCAAATACCGAGGATGAGGTATTTCATGCGTGTGAGGAAGCCGTTCAGGAAATTATGGATCTGATTCATAGAATCTCCGTCAGCGGCAACACCTATCATTTATCGTCACTGCCGATCATGGCTTTATTTACAAACGTGATAAGCTGACAGAAAGTGACAAGATTTCTGGGAAAAGCGCGGAAAAAGCATTTGTTAATCGCAGATTTATTGTGTCCAAGGCGGCACTGGAAGATGACGGCATCGACCATATGAGCATGGGACGCGTTCTGGGGAATGAGGACAGCAAGGTGGTGTCTTATCCTGTCAGCAGCAATGTCTTTAAGGTGGCCGGAGGCGGTGCTAACTATGTGCATGGCGGTTCCTCACCGCAGGAAATGCTGGTACCGGTGCTGGAGTTTAAGATGGAGCGCGGTCACATGGAAACAAAGAATGCAGAGATTGCTCTGGTAAGCATTGTCCATAAGATTACGAACCTGATCACTTCCATGGACTTTATCCAGTCGGATGCAGTCAGCGATACTGTAAAAGCTGCAAAATACCGCATTTTCTTCCTCTCGGAAGACAATGAGAAAATCTCGAACGAAAACAGCTATGTGGCGGACAGTCGCGAGGAAAATGCACAGAAGCGTATCTTCCGGATGCGTTTCACATTCAAGAATAAGAAATACGACAAGGACAAGCAGTATTACCTTGTGGTTTACGACGAAGAAAGCGGTCTGGAGCAGTGGAGGCAGCCTGTCATCATGGACATTGCCTTTGCAGATGACTTTGGATTCGGATTCTGATATAGAGGAGGCAGGAATCCGTATGGAAATGATGGATATGGCGGCAGATGATACCCGTGAAGAACTGCGCCGGAAGCTGCGCAGCAACTTTGACGGTCGGATCGTCCGCAAAGACCTGACAAAGAAAATAAAAGAAGGAGCAAATGTTCCGGTCTATGTGCTGGAGTTCCTGCTGGGTCAGTATTGTAGTTCAGACGATGAGACAATCATTGAGCAGGGCGTTCAGAATGTAAAACGAATTCTGGCAGATAATTTTGTCCGCCGGATGAGGCTCAGAAAATTCTCTCACAACTGCGCAAGAACGGGAGCCATACCATTATTGATATGGTGACCGTGCATCTGGACATCAAAAAGGATTGCTTTTTTGCAGAGTTCTCTAACCTTGGTCTCACCAATGTGCCGATTACGGATGATTATCCGGAAAAATATGACCGGCTGCTTTGTGGCGGTATCTGGTGCATCGTGCAGCTGGAATATGAATCTGAGGGAGACAGTAGCTTTGGAATCACGGATATAGATGGACAGCCGATTTCCTCTAAACAGAAAAAGCAGAAGGATATCTCTCCCATTAGCATCCATAAGCTGACTCCGATTCAGATGCCCCATATCGACATTGAAGAAGTTCGAGAGGGACGCAAGGCATTCACACAGAAAGAGTGGATGGATGTTATGCTGCGTTCCTGCGGATATGAGCCGGAACAGTTGAACAATCGGGAAAAGTGGCTGCTGCTTGCGCGTATGCTGCCGTTGGTGGAGAACAACTTCAATCTCTGTGAATTGGGCCGCGCAGCACAGGCAAGTCCCATATCTATAAAGAAATCAGCCGAACAGTATCCTGGTATCCGGTGGTCAGACGACCGTTGCAAATTTGTTTTACAACATGGGGCGCAAAACCGTAGGTTTGGTAGGCTTATGGGACTGCGTTGCCTTTGATGAGGTTGCCGGAATCAAGTTTAAGGACAAAGACGGCATTCAAATTATGAAAGACTATATGGCTTCCGGCTCCTTTGCCCGCGGCAAAGAGGAAAAGGCAGCATCGGCTTCTATGGTCTTTGTAGGAAACATCAATCAGAGCGTGGATGTGTTGCTTAAGACTTCCTCTCTGTTTGACCCGTTCCCGCCGGAGATGGGAACGGACACCGCCTTTCTTGACCGTCTGCATTGCTACATTCCAGGCTGGGAGATTCCGAAGTTCCGTCCGGAGCATTTTACCAATGATTACGGCTTTATCACGGATTACTTGGCAGAGTTTATCCGAGAACTGCGGAAAGAACAGTATGGTGATGCGTTGGATAAGTATTTCCGCCTTGGAAAGAACCTGAACCAGCGCGATACGATTGCTGTCCGCAAGATCGTAGGCGGCTATGTGAAATTGCTATATCCGGATGGGGAGTTCACGAAGGAACAGATTGAAGAAATTCTTGTATTTGCGCTGGAAATGCGCCGTCGCGTCAAGGAGCAGCTGAAAAAACTGGGTGGAATGGAATTCTATGATGTGAACTTCAGCTATATTGATCTTGATACCTTTGAAGAAAAATTTGTTTCCGTGCCAGAGCAGGGCGGCGGCAAACTCATTCCTGATGGTATCTGCAATCCTGGACAGGTATATACCGTAAGTCAGGGTAAGTCCGGTATGATCGGTGTATTCCGCCTCGAAAGCCAGATGCTGCCTGGCAACGGAAAATTTGAACGTACTGGCCTTGGCAGCGACCGTGACTGCAAGGAATCCACGAATACGGCGTTCAATTTCCTGAAAGCTAACGGAAATCGCATCAGTGGCAGCATCAGTACTACGATGCGGGATTACATCATCAACTATCAGGATTTGCAGGGCATTGGCATGACCGGAAAGCTGGCATTGCCTACATTGATTGCACTATGCAGCATCGCTCTTGGACGGCCTACAGTCAGTACACTTGCCGTGCTGGGAGAAATCAGCATCAGCGGCACGATTCTGAAAGTGGACGAGCTTGCCAATAGTTTGCAGGTGTGTCTCGATAGCGGAGCAAAGAAAGTGCTGCTTCCGATTACCAGCGCAGCAGACCTTGGCACCGTGCCGCCGGAGCTGGTGGGCAGTTTTAATCTGATTTTCTACAGCAGCGCGGAAGATGCGGTGTTTAAGGCGTTGGGGGTAGAGTAATACTAAAGGTACGGAGGAAATGCGCCAATGGAGAAAAGTTCGCTGGATTACCGTGAAAAATTATATTCTCAAATACAAGAAGAATATGGAAAACTTGTATATACCTATACATGTCATTTTAAGATGGCTGATCGGTTGAGTAAGCGTAATTTTTGGATAAAATGGGGACAGATTGGGTTATCAGCAATATCAACAGGCGGTTTTTTGGGAGTGCTCATTTCAAATGAACAGATACTGTTATGGGCTGGTGGACTATGTTCAACAGCACTTCTTGCACTAACAAGCTATCTGAAGGATAAGGACATTTCCACTGAAAAAACCATCATATTAAGACTGCAAATAAGCTGTGAAGGTAAGAGAAAAATATCTGTCACTTTTGACAGACTTTGACGAAATTAGTATTGAAGAAATAGTGCGCAAAAGAGATGAACTGTTGGATGAAAGTTCGGAAATTTACTGTGCTGCACCTTTAACTGATGGGAAAAGTTATGCTGCCGCCCAAGCTGCGCTTAAAACAAATGAAGAGCAATTCTTTACGCAGGAGGAATTAAACAAGATGCTTCCGGCGCATTTGAGAAAAAAATGAGTAAATGGGGGATGAATACATTGAGTTTGTATGTTCAAAGAAATGAAGAAGTAATATCAGCTGACAGCCGTTCTCTTATTTCAAAAAGATATTGCACTGTAACATCAGCAATGAACCGTGAGTTTTGGAATATAACAAGCGATAGACAAAATAGTATATATGTTGGCTCCTATGGAAGGGGAACTGCGATAGATACAAGTGATATTGATATTTTGATGTCCTTGCCGGAATCATATTACAACCAGTTCAACTCTGTTTATGGGAATGGTCAATCTCGTCTTCTGCAAGTAGTTAGACAGGCTATTCTTGTTCGGTATCCAAGAAGTGAAGTAAGAGCAGATGGACAGGTTGTGAAGATCAATTTTTCAGATGGAATGTTCTTTGAAATTCTGCCGGCATTCAAAAATTGGGATGGCTCATACAGATATCCAGATACAAATATGGGTGGGAATTGGCGTTCAACTAATCCAGAAGCAGAACAGGATGCCATGAAAAACAAAAATATAAGCAGTAATGGACTGCTTTTTGACACTTGCAAGCATCTACGATATGTGCGAGATAACTATTTTAGAAGCTACCATTTGTCAGGAATAGTTATTGACAGCTTCGTTTATCAAGCAATAGGAAATTGGAGATGGCTTTCCTCTGGAGAAAGTTCAACTTCAGCAGCAGGTACATACGAGAAGATTCTTTTAGATTATTATAATCAGCATTTTATGTGGGGAGCGATGCCTCTTAGCGCACCAGGAAGCAATCAACAGGTGTCTACGGATAACAGCAGAGATTGCCTGGGTAAAGTTCTTAGATATATTGCTGGTTAAATACAGCAAGGGATAATGACAATAATTAGTAGGAAGGAGGAATTGTTATGACTGATACTCGAAAGAAAGCCTCTATGTCGCAGGTGCTGGCAGATATAAAGCCTTACATAACGAAGAAGTTCATGGCGGCACCGTGTATAAATAATGTTTTGAAATCAGGGATGAGGTAGAAAGGAAAGTTCCATGACAAAAGATGAAGTAAAAAAACTCAGGATGAACAGTCCGGAATCACTACAGTTTTTAAATAATGCTACAAAATTTTAT
>ENA-OQLB01000532-OQLB01000532.1-human-gut-metagenome-genome-assembly--contig:-NODE-532-length-21107-cov-5.011249_pt1 | contig 21107 bp, 29 predicted proteins | sample MGYA00242656_ERZ504813 | MGnify/ENA primary metagenome ERZ504813 (study PRJEB26092, sample SAMD00036388) | human gut metagenome | host: Homo sapiens | study: EMG produced TPA metagenomics assembly of... | reverse complement strand
CCCCGGTGCAGTTCATTGTACCGGGATTTTGCTAAAATAACTATATACTGCCTTACAGCAAGCCTCTATTAACAATTATAATGTTTATGGGGGCTTATAATTTTAATATGCTTTACTGCTCTCTACTGCTAACAAGGATTCACACTGTAAGCAATATATAGTTACCTTTGCTAATAAAAAAGGGCTTGCAATCTGCAAGCCCTTTTAGACGGTATCTGTTCTTTCAGATTATTTCTTGAAATAACGATTGTACAGACCTTCGAAGCCTTTACCATGACGAGCTTCATCCTTAGCCATTTCATGAACTGTGTCATGGATAGCATCCAGGTTCAATGCTTTAGCGCGGGTAGCGATACGCTTTTTGTCTTCGCAAGCGCCTGATTCAGCGTTCATTCTCTTTTCAAGGTTGGTCTTAGTGTCCCATACACAGTCGCCCAGCAATTCAGCAAATTTGGAAGCGTGTTCTGCTTCTTCCCATGCATAACGCTTGAATGCTTCAGCTACTTCAGGATAACCTTCGCGGTCTGCCTGACGGCTCATTGCAAGGTACATACCAACTTCTGTACATTCGCCCATGAAGTGGTTGTTCAAATCCTTAATCATTTCGTCGTCGCAGCCTTTAGCTACACCGATAACATGTTCGTCGGCAAAAACCAACGGACCACCTGCCTGTGCTTCTTCTACTTCAACGAATTTGCTTGCAGGAGCTTTACACAGAGGACATTTCTCAGGAGCTGCGTCTCCTTCATATACGTAACCGCAGACAGTACATCTAAATTTTTTCATTTTACTTCAGATTTTAATTAGTTGAATTAGTTATTCGTTATTTTAGTTAACTGTTCACTTTCCAAACAATTCTTGCAGATACCTTTATAATAATAATGGATCTCCTGTACATCATGGCCGTCCATGTCCATATCTTCCACTTGCTTGATATTGGCATTATATTCCAAATCGTATATTTTGCCGCATTGTTTACACAAGAAATGGGCATGAGGGCTGGTCTCTGCATCGTAGCAGGTATTCCGTTCGTCAATTGTCAGTGTCTGTGCAGCACCTTGCTCGCTCAAAAGTTTCAAAGTGTTGTAGACAGTGGTCTTGGACAATGTGGGAATGGAAGGAGCAAGTGCCGTATAGATTTCGTCTACACTGGGATGTGTACGATGCTCCATCAGATAGCTCATAATGGCTATGCGCTGCACTGACGGTTTTATGTTGTGATTTTGCAATCGCTTTATTACATCCATATCATCTATAATTCAAACTTGTAATAATTACATTTTTAATTCTCTTGCAAAGATAGATACTTCTTTGATTTATCCAAAAAAAAATCTGAGTTTTTTTATATTGTTAATTAAAATGACCTGTTGTATTCTTAGATGGGATTGCAAGTATCTTGAAACGGAGAGTGAAAAGACTGATTATTTTGTGTTTATTTGATAAATTGCCGTATTTTTGTACCCTAATTTAATCAGATTCTTATGAATTACGGATATGTCAAAGTAGCGGCGGCTGTACCTCGTATTAAGGTAGCGGACTGTAAGTTCAATGCCGGACAAATTGAAAAAGAGATAATCATAGCTGACGGAAAAGGTGTACAAATTATAGTCTTTCCGGAGTTATGCATCACCGGATATACATGTGGAGATCTTTTTGCCCAGCAACTTTTGCTTGAAGAGGCCGAAATGGGGCTGATACAGATTTTGAATAATACGCGTCAGATGGACATTATATCCATTCTTGGCATGCCTGTACCCCTGAACGGTATGTTGCTGAATACCGCAGTGGTTATACAGAAAGGCAAAATCCTGGGCGTTGTTCCTAAGACATATCTTCCCAACTACAAAGAATTTTATGAGAAACGCTGGTTCGCTTCTGCCTGTGAGGTATCGGAGACTACTGCCCGCTTGTGCGGACAGGTAGTGCCTATGGGGCGGAACCTGCTTTTTGAGACTGCGGATACGACTTTCGGAATTGAGATTTGCGAGGATCTGTGGCTCCTATTCCGCCGAGTTCTTCATTGGCGTTGCAGGGGGCGGAAATCCTTTTCAATCTGTCGGCTGATAACGAAGGAATAGGTAAACATGCTTACCTTCGTTCGCTCATCAGTCAGCAGTCTGCTCGTTGTATTGCAGGGTATGTATTCAGTTCATGCGGTTTTGGCGAATCTACTACGGATGTGGTTTTTGCCGGCAATGGATTGATTTATGAGAATGGTACGCTGTTGGCCGGCAGTGAACGCTTCTCCTTTGAGGGGCAGTTGGTGGTTAGCGAAATTGATGTGGAGCATATACGTACGGAACGTCGGGTTAATACGACATTTGCGGCCTGCCACGCCAATTGTGCGCCTGAGGTTCCGGTGCGCATATCCACAGAGTATGTCAATTCCGGTGATTTGAACCTGACCCGTACTTTCGAACCTCATCCGTTTGTTCCTCAAGGGCCGGTTTTGGACGAGCGTTGCGAGGAAGTATTTTCGATACAGGTATCAGGATTGGCACAGCGCTTGGTACATACCAATGCCAAGAGCGCAGTGGTAGGCATATCCGGTGGCTTGGACTCTACATTGGCATTATTGGTTTGTGTGAAAACCTTTGATAAGCTGGGTTGGGACCGTAAAGGCATTATCGGTGTGACTATGCCGGGATTCGGCACTACCGACCGTACGCATACCAATGCTGTCGACCTGATGACTTCATTGGGTGTGACAATGCGCGAAGTCTGCATAAAGGATGCCTGCATACAACACTTTAAGGATATAGACCATGACATAAACGTGCATGATGTGGTATATGAGAATTCGCAGGCGCGTGAACGTACGCAGATATTAATGGATATTGCCAACCAGACATGGGGAATGGTGGTTGGTACGGGCGATCTCTCGGAACTTGCTTTGGGCTGGGCCACGTATAACGGCGATCACATGTCTATGTACGGTGTCAACAGCAGTATTCCCAAAACGTTGGTGAAGCATCTGGTGAAGTGGGTTGCGGAAAATGATATGGACGAGGCTTCACGAGCCACATTGCTGGATATTGTGGATACTCCTATCAGTCCGGAACTTATACCGGCAGATGAGAATGGAAATATCAAGCAGATTACCGAGGATCTCGTAGGCCCGTATGAACTGCACGATTTCTTCCTTTATTATTTTCTGCGTTGCGGCTTCCGTCCTTCCAAAATCTTCTTCCTTGCAGCGCGTACGTTTAAGGATGTCTATGATGAAGAAACGATACGGAAATGGTTGCAGACCTTCTGTCGCCGCTTCTTTAACCAGCAGTTCAAGCGTTCTTGCCTGCCGGACGGCCCGAAGGTGGGAAGCATTTCAATAAGTCCGCGCGGAGATTGGCGCATGCCGAGTGATGCATCTGCGGAGATGTGGCTGAGGGAAGTGGAGACGTTGTAGAGGTTTGTGGTGAAGATTATATCATTTATAGTACTTCCTATAAATCTTCTTATACTCTTTCTTTGTCTTAAACCGTTCCAGCCAGCTGTTCAGGCTGTCCAGAAGTACCGGAGACTGCTTGCTCACTCCCCATGAGTAGAATTGAGTGAAGCTGATTGCGGTATTTATATCTATTTGCGGAAGCTGTCGGCGGCGGAACGGGCGATGGCTTCGTCACATACTGCATAGTCGATATCGCCATGTGCCACGAGCGCGATGAGCTGTTCGGAGCCATATTTCTCTATTTCGTTAATATATATGGTGTCGCCTATTTCATTTCCTAAGTTGCGGATGCGCAGAATGGAAGGAGAGCCTTTAACCACATTCAGGGTTTTTCCCGCTAAATCGAGCTGGCTCCTGACGAATAGGGAGTCATCGGGGGAATCCATTTTGCGCTGAACCAATACTTGCCTGTTCAGGACGATAGGAGCGGTGAGGAGCAGGGAATCTTTTAATTCGCTGGTTGCCAAGAGACCGTAGGCGATGACGTCGTATCGGCCTTCTGCCAACCTTCGAGCCGTTCATTAAAACTCATTTCGGGGGTTATGGCTACTTGCAGACTATGATCGCGGGCAAAAGCCTCTATCAGTCGTAATGAAAGCCCGATAAAGTGTCTCCATCCACATAAAAGCTGATGGAATTGTACTCCGTAGCTGCACGAAGTGTTCCATTTGCCGCTATTTCGGCGTAATCGCGGGGATGCCCTTTGCGGCTCTCTCTTTTAGGCAGCATGAATGTGGCGACAAGTGCAGCCACTGCTCCCAGGATGATATACTTCAACAGTTTGGTCTTTTTCATGATGAATGGAGGACAATGTTAGTCGTAGAAGTTCCATGAAATACCTATCTTGAACAAGCGCGGGTTGATGGGATAGTGGGGCACGAGGAAATAATTGCTTTGTCCCATTCCTGCGTTTACATGATACATCATGGCAAAGATACGGGTCCGCTTCAAGTGCAGATTGGCGTATACGTTTACAATCGGATAACCGCCGATTTCTACCTGGTCGTCCGCTGCCTGAAGATGGAATTGCTGGATGGCGGGAGTGTAGGCGGGTGCGTTGTATTTGGTGAAATATCTGACGTCGGCTCCAATCTGTACAGTCAGCACCTTCTTGGCTATTTTGGCAAGCAGGTACAGGTTATGGTATAGTGATAGCTGTGGCAAAGGCAATACGGTTTCATTGCTCGATTTCTGCCAAGTCACTTCGTTGTCCAAATGCAGTATGCCCAAGCGGAAATCCTGCTTCAGAGTTGCGGACAATACTTGTATATTACCGCTTTCCTGCACAGGCATTGCGCTTTGATTAAAATAGGTGTAGTTCTTTATGTTTTCCACGCCGGCACGCAGGTTTGTTTTCCAGCGTTGGATGTTCAGCTCGCCCTCCACACGTGTGCGAAATTCCTTATTCATATTGTCATTGTCCCAATAATAATGGTTGGAGTGATAATGACGCATGTAGAAAGAGGGGAGAGTGTTGCTTACATAGCCTCTTGCATAGAAGTTTACGGTGTCTTTCCAAAGGCGGAAGTTCAGGTCGAGGTCGGCATTGACGCGAAATTGTCCGAGCGCCTTGTCCATGATGCCTATTTCACCATTTACGTTATAATGCAGCGTTTTGCCTTGACGTTTGGCAAGTTCGCCGCCCACGAATAGTTCCTGTTCGTCAAAACGGGTACGCGACAAAGTATCCATTAATTCGTAACGGTTGAACTTGTGCGATATATAGGCTGTCAGTCCGGCTTTGGCATACTTGTTGAAGCCTTCGAGCAAAGCAATTCCAAACACGTTCTTTATGCTGAAGGCAGTGGTCGAATCCCGGCTGGCGACTTCATTGAAATACGCATTGGGATATTGTCCCTCCTTCTCTTGGGCAGAAGTGAACTGATGGCGGGCACGTTCCACTTTTATGGTGTGGATGAAGCTGGTGACGGGAACGAACTCTTCCGTTATAATGGTATCTTTGGGCAGGGGCACACTGTCATTGGCGGCAGTTATTCCGGAAGAACGGGCATCCTCTATGGTAGTAGTTTCTCGTGTAAAGCCGAGCCGGTAGCGCTGTGTGGCATATACGTAGAAATCTTTGTTACGGTTTGCCGTCTGTTCCAATTTTACGGGGATAGTGGTGGATTCATATTCCTTTTTCCCTTCCGACATATCTTCCGGGCGCGTAATATAACGGTCGTCTTGAATACCTCCGTTTTCGTTCATCTTCATGGTGAAGTTGTTGTACACTGCCTGCATTTGGTATTTATCGCCGATGTAGCTGGCAAACACTCCGGCATTGAAGTGGGAGGTGGACTGGTTCTGATAGTATCCCCGTCCATACAGGTAATCTATGTTGAAACCAAAAGCCAGCCGCTTGTTTGCATTTACTGAAAAGTAGGACTTGAAGCGTTCTTCGCCATTGACTTTATTTCCGGCTTTGTAGTATGTCAGGTTGGTAAAAGGGATGTTGCTATTTGTGAATTTCACTTCGTCCGGGCGGACAAAGAAGCTGGAAAAAGGTTGCATGAAGATAGTCGGTTCGGCATCCTTGCGTTCAAAGAAGATGCGTGACATGCGCGGCGAACCCAAGTTACCCAGATAATTATAGTGCCCGTACATGCCTTCTACCAAGTTGGTATTCTGGAAGTTAAGATTAGCTGTGTCGGCGGGAATAATGGTACGTTCGCCCAGTGTCTCACTCAGGCGCCACATATAAGTTTGGGGGGAAGACTCTGAATTTCCGTATTGGTACTGTCTTCCAGATTATCCGGCAAGGTGTTGGGATCTACCTGATTGCCGAACTGGTCGCGGCCGGTTGTAGGATCCATACGGTTGAAAGGTGTCTGTGCCACAGCACCCAAGATACCTATAATAGACAGAAATAGATATGTCAGTACGATTCGTCTCATAATTAGGCGCAAAGATACAATAAAAAATTATTCACTTACGGAATTCCACCTTTTTTGCTTCTTTTAAAACTCTCGGCTCTTTATGGAAAAACAGTATTCGGGCAGTTGCAATGATGCAATTATTACCGCTTATGTGCCTGTATATTCAGCAGCTTTGCTATCTTTGCTACCGACTCTTTCGGGTAGGAAGCAACTTTTCGTTTCTAATATTATAATATCTGTTTGTATGAGAACACTATCTTTTTGGCTATGCTTATTCTTGCTTTTTCCTCTGCTGCATGCTCAGGATGCCGAATTAAAAATGTATCAGGATGAGTTGGCTCGTGCCTTGAGACTGAAGAATCGGGATAGTATTGCAGCTGCTTATTGTCATTTAGGGGAATATTATGCCTATCGCCAGTCGGACAGTACCCGGTATTATTGTGATAAAGGTCTGGAATATGCCCGAAGGATGTACCTGAACCTTATCTCACCTTATTGATAAACCGGGTGGAAACTTATAGTGCTTTGGGGGATATGGAGAGTGCAATTGACGGCTATCTTAAGGTACTTGATGAAGCCGAACGTTTTACCGGAGTTGAGGACCAAGTGATTACAACGCTCACTTCTCTTGGTGTGAATTATCGCAGAAAAGACATGCCTGATTCAGCACTGATATATTATAACAGGGCGTTGGAAAAACTTGAAGGGCGTAAATCCTACGATGAACGGGTGCACTTATTGACAAATATGGCTGTGCTTTATGCAAATACCTCGCGTTTGAAAGAGGCTGAAAACTATGTTCGGGCGGCAGTGAAGAGTCAAAGAAGTGCGATGATATGGACATGGTCTTGTATGCAGCATCTACGGCGGGAGGTATCATGACATTACAGAAGAAATACGACGAAGCCGCTCAGATGCTCTATCCCGCACTTGCTATGGCACGCGAACAGAAGAAACCGAAATTTGTGTTGAAAAGTATAACATATCTGTTGAATGCCTATTTCAGAATGAACAATAACGATTCTATCAATCATTATATACGTGAGGCGGAAAAAATGATGGCTGAATTGCCTGAGTCTTCAGGGGAGGTACTGGGATATAAGGAAACCCTTTTCAAGATTCTCAACAAGATGGGGCGTTATCGGGAGAGTCTTTCCATTCAGCAACAGATGTTGAGAGCTATGGATGTCAATGCCCAGACCCCGATTGATAAGCTCTATTTGGAAATGGCACGCAATTATCATGGGCTGAAAGATTATCCGCATGCCGCCGATTACTATGAAAAAGCATACTGGACGTCCGATAGCCTGCATCAGACGGAGGTGGATGCGGAACTTTCCGAACTGTCCATGAAGTATGAAAATCAGGTAAAGGAACTTGAAATAGCGAGGCTGACTCAAGAGCAACTGGAGCAAAAGGCTAAGACGATGCAGTGGGGTATAGTGGCGGCTGTGGCTGTCTCCGCTTTTTTACTTTTGGTATTTTATTATATGTTCCGCCAGAAACGTGTCAAAAAAGAGGAAGAGTTGAAACTTGCCAAAAGCTATATTGACGGGTTGGAACGTGAACGCACCCGCTTGGCGAAAGAGTTGCATGACGGTGTCTGCAATGACTTGTTGGGGATTGGCATGCAGGTGCAATGTATGCCACCTTCGGCTGAGTCAAAACATGAGCTGCTGGATTTGTTGGAGCAGGTGCGTGGTGAGGTGCGCTGTATTTCCCATGAACTGATGCCGCCAAAGTTCCAGTATGTTACATTGGCTGAAACGATAGAGGCATATATAGAACGTTTGGTCATTCCGGCATCCATGCAACTGGCTTTCAGTAAAGAAAATGACCATGCAGAATGGGGGCAAGTACCGGAGCAGACGGCTTATGAGGTCTATCGTATTTTGCAGGAGCTACTTTCTAATATACTGAAACATTCCGAAGCGACGGAAGTGAATATAAATCTCTCCTTAAGTAAGGAACTGTTGGTTTTACTCATCACAGACAATGGCAAGCCGTTTTCCGATTCAGGTACTGCAATGGGCGGTATCGGCCTTAATACTACCCAAGAACGCGCCAAAGCCATAGGCGGGTCTCTTTCTGTAAACTGCAAGGGGAGTATCCAACAGTTTCAGCTTGAAATCCCTTTGTCCCTTTAGTAGAAAACCATGATGCCGGATACTAAAATCACTATTTTTGATGATGTCGGATATTAATAAATACTTTTTCTTTGCAGCATAATTCAGAACACAAAGCATAGATTGATGAAAGAAAAAGATATACGCATTTTGTTGGTAGATGACCATGATTTGGTGCTTCAAGGATTGAAGAGGATAGTAGAATGTTCGTTACCCGAAATCAAGACCGTATGTACAGCTTCATCGGGACGGGAGGCATTGCTTTTAATAGCTTCCCAATGCTTTAATCTTTTCTTGTTGGATATGGAATTGCCCGATTTGTCCGGTTTGGAAATAATCTCACGTATTCGGGAAAAAGACCCTCAGGCGCGTATTATCGTGAATACAATGCACGAGGAAATTTGGTTTATAAAGAATCTGATACAGTGTGATGTAGATAGTATTTTGTTTAAATCCGTTGACTCGAACAAGATAGTCGAGGCTATTCGTTGTGTACTCGATGGCGGGACTTACTACTGTACTTATGCCGAACAAGTACGCAACCAGATGAGGCGTTCGGACGAAGGGCGGCGTGAAGAACTCACACAGCGTGAGCTTGATGTGTTGAAGTGTATCTCTGAAGGCAAAAACACACAGGAAATAGCTCAGGATTTGTGTGTATCTACCAATACGGTAGATACACACCGGCGTCATCTGTTGGACAAACTTGATGCAAAGAATGTGGCGGACTTGATAATGACAGCAATCTCCAGAGGTATTATACCTATCCGTAAATGTTGATGACATTACTCATTTAAAACATATCATTGTTATGAAAAGGTTTACTATTACAATTATCTCCGCAATGCTTTGCGGACTGGTCGTATTGTCAGCATGTGGCGGTGCAAAGAAGAATGTTCAAGATGCCGAAGGTCAGGCGGAGGCGGGGGAATGTTCCGGGCGGTTACTTGATGCCTGCTATCTCAGCAAACAATTTTTGTGGTGATTTTACTACCATGACTCCCGATTACGGTTACCTGATGCCCGAAAAGGGCTTGTTCCTTAAGATGCATGACATTAGGGGCGCTTACGGTATTAATATTTATACTTATGTGATGGACGGTGACAACATACAATGTACACCGGGACATTTTGTGATGATAGTTCCGAGAGGCGGTGATAAACTGGAAATCACCATAAAGAAGAGTTCCATGAAGAATACTCCTTCCTTTACTTTTATACCTACTCCCGATTGCGAGAACTCCGCTTATGTGGCTACGGAGAAAGTTGCCGGTAAGTATTACTATCTCTGTGGTGATGCGGAAGCCCGTTATAAGTTCGAAGATTTGTTTGAGGACGAACGTTGTGCGGAGTTCAAAAACTTAGTGGATAATTATGGTAAATAATTGAATGATTACTGAAATGAAATATAATATATGATGAAGAAACTTTTTTTAGGCTTTCTGGTGGCGATAGCGCTGGGGGCATGTAGCAGTGAAGAAAATGAACCGGAAGGAGCTATTGTTTTAACTGGCGGTACTCAGACTTCACAAACGATATATGCGGACGAAACGCAAAAGTCGGAAGGTATTAAATTCACCGCCACAGAGCCTTGGACGGCAACCGTAACCGAAACAAAGACAAGAGCCGATGGAAGCAATGTGGACTGGTTGAAACTGAGCGCGTATAGTGGGGGCGCAGGTGAGTTCACCTTGAACCTTACACTTACACCGAACACCAGTGGAAAAAGCCGGAAAGCGGAAATACGCATTACGGCAGGTAAAACCGTACTGACCATTGCGGTGGAACAAAAAGCGGAAACGGAAAGTGGTACCGGAGTACTGAAAACTATCAAGAAGATAGCTTGTAAAGAAGTGTTCAACTCTGATAAGGTTTATAATAGCTCTGATTACACCAGCGAATGGATCAGGACCTTTAGTTACGATGAGCAGGGACGTGTGGCGCGTATTGTACGTGACCACGTACAATCTAAAGGTAAAACTACAACGACTTTCGATTACACGATTGCCGGAGAGATAACCATGAACGAGAAAGAGGTTTATGATAGTAGCAGCAATATCTACGAAGATACCTACATTATCAAACTCAATGAACAAGGAAATGTAGCATCCATACAGGACGATGACAAGAATACCGGAACGTTCAGCGACTACATACGTTTCAGCTATACCGATGACAACCGCCTTGCGCAGTGGAAGGATGCCGATGCAGGCAGTGAAACCAGTTCGGTACTTTCTCTTATGATAATGGAATGTTGTCAAAGTATGAATACGTTGAGGGTAAATCATTGGAAGATAGCAGGACAATCAGTGTGGATGTGAATAAAGCCTATACGCACCGTTATCCCAATAATCTTCCTGTTGATATGGTGGGACTCCTTTTATGTAATGACGATGATTTTGATTTCCTGTTCTATATCGGAAGAACGGGTAAGACGAGTGATTATCTGCCGGAAGTGTTCCCGGACTTTACTGCGCGTGATGAATGGGATAGAATAATGGAAAGTTATCAGACTCCGAACACAACAGTTGAAGAATATTACCATACGATTGTATGGTCTGATGACGAGTTAGTGATGAACTATACCTTCGACAAAGACAACTACCTGACCGGTATTCAGACTCAAAGAGGCTTCACTGTCATGAAAACAACTTATACCGTAGTAGTGGGTAATGAGCTTGTTGATCCGAATATTCCTGAAAAAGGTTATAAATACACCATAGAAAATAAAAAGACCGAGAAGGAAAAAGATGATGCGGATGTGTTTACTTGGACAATCGAATATTAGACTTTCTATATATATACGGCGCTAAAAAAACGGATGATGTGTTCACACTTGGAAACACATCATCGTTTATAGTAAACGCATCATCCGTTGAGGGCAAACACATCATCTGTTTCGCCCAAACGATGATGTGTTTTTTTATACCTCCTTAATCAGCTCCATACCCCGCTTGATGGCCTCTTCGTTCATCGGTATCAGGTGGTGGTGGCGTTCGGGAAGTGTTTTTTTCAATCCTTGATAACGTTGTCCAATGTTACGATCGGAGCAATTTTCAACAGGCCGCCCAGCACAATCATGTTGAATGCTTTGGCATTTTTCATTTCGTTGGCGGCATCCATAGCATCGATGCGGTAAACGTGGATGTCTTTACGTGTCGGCGGGTTGATGATGCCGTAGCCGTCGTAGATAAGTACGCCGCCGGGCTTTACCTTGTTCTCGAACTTCTCCAGTGAGGGTTGGTTCAGGATGATAGCCGCATCATATTTGCTCAAAATTGGCGAGGAGATTTTCTCGTCACTCACAATTACGGTAACGTTTGCCGTACCGCCGCGTTGTTCCGGTCCGTAGGCGGGCATCCAGGTCACCTCTTTGCCTTCCATCAATCCGGAGTATGCCAAAATCTTTCCCATGGACAATACGCCTTGTCCGCCGAAGCCTGCTATAATGATTTCTTCTTTCATTGTTCTTCTGTTTTTAGCATCATTGTTTATCTTTCAAGTCACCCAGCGGATAGAAGGGGAACATGTTCTCCTGCATCCATTTGTTTGATTTCTCCGGAGACATCTTCCAACCGGAGTTACAGGTGGAGACGATTTCTACGAGGTTGGAGCCTTTGCCTGCCATGGAATTCTCAAACGCCTTGCGGATAGCTTTCTTTGCTTTGCGGATAGCGGGAACGGTCTCCACGCTCTGGCGGGTGACGTATGCCGTACCTTCCAGTTGGGCGGCAATGTCGGCAATCTTCAGGGGATAACCATGCAAGTGCACGTCACGTCCGTAAGGACTGGTGGAGGTTTTCATGCCTACGAGGGTGGTGGGAGCCATTTGTCCGCCTGTCATACCGTAGATGGCGTTGTTGATGAAAATAATGGTTATATTTTCGCCACGGTTCAGTGCGTGGATGGTTTCGGCGGTACCGATACATGCCAAGTCACCGTCTCCCTGATAGCTGAACACCAGACGGTCCGGCCAAAGGCGCTTGATGGCGGTGGCAAGGGCGGGAGCGCGTCCATGGGCGGCTTCCTGCCAATCAATGTCTATATAGTTGTAGATAAATACGGCACATCCCACAGGAGAGATGCCAATAGCTTTATCTTCCATTCCCATTTCTTCGATTACCTCGCAATCAGTTTGTGAACCACGCCATGACTGCATCCCGGGCAATAATGCATGGGATTGTCGTTCATCAGAGTCGGTTTCTTGGCAACCAGGTTCTCAGGTTTGATAATATCTTCTTTTGTCATAATTACTTCTCCTTATCTGTTGGTGAACCGTATGAAAAACTCCATGAGCTTTACGAATATAGCCGCTCCGCAAACATATATAAACAGTTTGAAGTCGTCCCTTGCCGCGAAGTACACGATGATAGCTGCCAGAGCAAGTATCATGAAGAGAATATTCAGTACGTTTCTTATTTTATCAGGATTCATTTCTTAATCAGTTTTTCTTTCAGTGCAATTACGATTTCATCCGGGTCGGGGACGATGCCGCCGAGGCGTCCGAAATGTTCTACATTCACTTTGCCGTTCACAGCCAGACGGACATCTTCAATCATCTGCCCGGCATTCAATTCGGTTACCAGCATGCCTTTTACCTTGTCGGCATAGGCGGCAATGGCTTTGGTTGGGAACGGCCACAGGGTGATAGGACGGAGCATCCCGACCTTGATGCCTTCTTCGCGGGCCATTTCCATGGCTTTCTGACCGATACGCGCCATGGAGCCGAAAGCTACAATCAGGTATTCGGCGTCTTCGCAGTGAATTTCCTCAAAACGCACCTCGTTCTCTTCGATTTCTTTATATTTGGCTTGGAAACGGATGTTGTTCTTCTCCATTTCTTCCGGCTTCAGCTCCAGTGAGGTGATGATATTGGCTTGCGGCCATTGGTTCTGCCGGTGGTGGCCCAAGGGCATTGCTCAATGACTTCGGCATCCGTACGGCGCGGCTTTTGGGCAGGCAGAACCACCTTTTCCATCATCTGTCCGATGACACCGTCGGCAAGGATGATAGCCGGGTTGCGGTATTTGAAAGCGAGTTCGAAACCCAGGCTCACGAAGTCTGCCATTTCCTGTACGGAGGCAGGGGCAAGGGCTATGAGGCGATAGTCGCCATGACCGCCGCTTTTACTGTCTGGAAATAGTCGGCCTGACTTGGCTGAATGGTTCCGAGTCCGGGACCGCCACGCATTACGTTTACAATGAGGCATGGTAATTCGGCTCCCGCAATGTATGAAATTCCTTCCTGCTTGAGGCTGACACCGGGGCTGGAGGAGGAGGTCATTACCATTTTTCCGCTTCCGGCACCACCGTATACCATATTGATAGCCGCTACTTCACTTTCTGCCTGAAGCACCACCATGCCGGTCGTTTCCCAGGGTTTCAGTTCGGCAAGTGTTTCCAATACTTCTGATTGGGGAGTAATAGGATAACCGAAGTATCCGTCGGCACCGCAGCGGATGGCTGCATGGGCGATGGCTTCGTTTCCTTTCATTAATACAACTTCTTCTGCCATATTCTTCTTATTTATTCTACTTTTACTTTATAAACCGAAATACATCCGTCCGGACATACCGTTGCACACGAGCTACATCCGTTACAGGTATCTTCCAATATCTGGTGGGCATAGTTATACCCTTTTACATTCACCTCTTTGGTGAGGGCTATTACATTGAGCGGACAAGCCACGACACACAGGTTGCAGCCTTTGCAACGTTCGGTGTCCACTACGATTGCTCCTTTGATTTTTGCCATAATTACGTTCTTATTATTGATTGTACATATCTTTATGAAAGAAGTTCAGAATATCCATTACCATGTTGTAGGCTTGCCGGGCGGGACTGTCCGGATTGAGGTCAATGGCATAGCGGTAGTTGTTCAAAGCCTGCTGCCAGTTGCTCTGCTTGCGGTAAGCGTTCCCCCGGAGATAATAGGCTTCGTCTTTTCCGGGAAAATCGGTTTGAAGTATCTCGTCAAGCTGAAGGATAGCTTGCTCCACATTTCCCTGATTGATAAGCTCTTTTATGGTGTTTAATTGCTCCATATCATTCTGAGTTCCGGATTATTGATGTACAAAGATAGTTTTTATTTAAAGACAATGGATAACTCTACATAAAAAATCATCCCATGAGATGAAATAAATCGTCTCATGGGATGAAATAATTTGCCTTACGGGATGAATAAATCCGTCTCATAGGATGGATTTATTTGTCTTACGGGATGATTATTCTGTTACCGGTATCTTTTCCACTCTCCGTTGGTGACGTCCGCCTTCGAACGGGGTGGAGAAGAACTTGGTCATGATTTCGTCCGCCTCTTGGTTGGTGACGAAGCGTCCCGGCATCACGAGCACATTGGCATCGTTGTGCTGGCGGGCAAGTCCTGCTATTTCGCTGTCCAGCACAATGCCGCGCGGATGCCTGGTGTTTGTTCAGCGTCATATTTATGCCGTTTCCGCTACCGCAGATAGCGATGCCCGGATAACATTCCCCTGCTTCCACCGCCAGTGCCAGCGGGTGTGCAAAATCAGGATAATCCACGCTTTCGGGCGAGTAAGTGCCGAAGTCCTTGTATTCCCAGCCTTTGGTTTCAAGCCATTGCTTTACGTATTGTTTCAATGCGTATCCGGCATGGTCGGAGCAGATTCCTATTGTTTTCATAATAATTATTTTTTGTATGCGCCGATAGGCTGAAGGCATATCGCGCATTGCTATATTACATCATTGCTTTTACTTGCTTGTATACGTTTTCTGCCGTAAAGCCCAGCTTTTCGTCCAGCACCTTGTAGGGAGCGGAGAAACCGAATGATTCCAGTCCCCAAACCTTGCCATGAGCACCGACAAGTCCTTCCAGCGTTACGGGCAATCCGGCTGTCAAACCGAATACTTTTGCGTTTGCCGGAATAATGCTTTCCTGATAGCCCGGAGCTTGGTTGCGGAACAAGCCTTCAGACGGGGCGGACACGATGCGCAGTTTGATGCCGTCTTTGCGCAGCAGTTCTGCACCGGCCACCAGTGTAGACACTTCCGAACCGGAAGCCACAAGGATACGTCGGGATTTTCGTCCGAACCGGCTACGATGTAAGCGCCTTTGGCTGCCTGACTGTAATCGTTTCCGGCAGCAGGTTCGTGATGTTCTGACGGGAGAAGATCAAAGCTGTCGGAGTAGAAGTATTCTCCATTGCAAGTTTCCATGCTACGGTTGTCTCTTCTGCATCGGCAGGACGGAGTACCAGCATAGAGTTGTGTCCCTTGTGGTTTTTCAGCTTTTCCATTAAGCGGATTTGTGCTTCCTGTTCCACCGGTTCGTGAGTAGGACCGTCTTCACCCACGCGGAATGCGTCGTGTGTCCAGATGAATTTCACAGGAACTTCCATAAGAGCGGCCATGCGTACGGCAGGTTTCATGTAGTCGGAGAATACGAAGAAAGTTCCGCAAGCAGGAATAACGCCGCCATGCAGTGCCATACCGATACAGCAGCATGCCATTGTCAGTTCCGATACGCCTGCCTGGAAGAATGCGCCGCTGAAATCGCCTTTCTTGAAAGCGTGTGTCTTTTTCAGGAAGCCGTCGGTCTTGTCAGAGTTGGACAAGTCGGCAGAAGCAACAACCATGTTTTCCACCTGAGTGGCAAGAGCGCCGAGCACAGTGCCGATGCGGCACGTGTAGCCGAGTTGGCTTTCTGCTCGATAGCTGCCCAGTTCACTTCGGGTGCTTTGCCTGAGAAGAAGAATTCCAGTTTAGCGGCCTTTTCCGGATTGGCTTTTGCCCATGCAGCTTTTGCCGCATATTTCTCTGCCATGATTCCTTTCAGTTCGGCAGCGCGTTTGGCATAAAGTTCGGCTACTTCGGGGAAGATAGTGAACGGATTTTCAGGATTACCGCCCAGGTTCTTGATTGTATTTACATAAGCATCGCCGCCCAAAGGAGCGCCATGAGTAGCACAGTTGGCTTCGTAGCTGCTGCCGTCTGCCTTGCGTGCGCCTTTACCCATAACGGTGTGACCGATGATCAGTGTGGGACGTTCCGCTTCTGCTTTAGCTTCATTGAGTGCGCCACGAATAGCGTCGGCATCGTTACCGTCGATTTTGATAACTTTCCAGCCCCATGCTTCGTATTTTTTAGCGGTATCTTCGATTGTTACATCTTTCGTTTCGGTTGAGAGCTGGATGTCGTTTGCATCATAGAACATGATGAGGTTGTCCAAGCCCAGAGCGCCGGCAATACGGCCTGCACCTTGTGAAATCTCCTCCTGAACGCCACCGTCGGAAATATATGCATAGATTGTCTGGTTCATTACTTCCTCAAAACGGGCCTTCATGAACTTGGCTGCAATAGCTGCTCCAACAGCGAAAGTATGTCCTTGTCCCAACGGGCCGGAAGTGTTTTCGATGCCGCGCATCAGGTCGCGTTCGGGATGTCCCGGAGTGGGGCTGCCCCATTGGCGGAACTCTTTCAACTCATCCAATGTGAATTTGCCTGTCAGCGCCAATGTGGAGTAAAGCATCGGTGACATATGTCCCGGATCGAGGAAGAAGCGGTCGCGGCCTTCCCAAGCGGGATTCTCAGGGTCGTATACTAAGAACTCGGAAAAGAGTACATTCACAAAGTCGGCGCCACCCATAGCACCGCCCGGGTGTCCGGAGTTGGCTTTTTCAACCATAGAAGCAGCAAGGATACGGATGTTGTCCGCTGCGAGGTTCATAAGTTTCTTGTCGTTCATATTATTAAAATATAGTTATGATTTGAATACTTTATTAGTGAGTTGATTTTCTTGCCTGTTGATTTTGACAGGGACAAAGATAGCTTTTTATGTGTAAATCCGCAACATAGAACCTATCTCTTTTTTCTTGCCCCTGTCACCCGCTTCTTGTTTTGATTACAATAAGTCTTTATTGATGGTTTACTGTAACTCAACAGTAACAATTGATTTGGCGGGGAGTTTTATTTTCAGGACTCCTTTATTGATTTTTACCTCTTTGAAAGGCACTAATTTTACTTTGTCGGGATTTTCAAAGGAATTATAATCCGTTACTTGTGCGGAAGTGAGCATTTCTCCTGCCGCTTTTGTAGCCTGTATTCCCGGAAGATTTACAATAACTTCCTGCTCGTTATCTACATCAACATTGGACAAGGAAATATGAATTTTCCCATCTTTGTTTTTGGAGGCCGTAGCGCTGATGAGGGGCAATGTACGTTTGTCGCGCACGTTCATTTGCTGGCAGCTTATTTCAATGGGAAGGTAGGTAGCGTCCTGATGCACCTTGTACATCTTGAAAACGTAATAAGTGGGAGTCAGCACCATCTCTTTCCCTTTGGTTAGGATCATAGATTGCAGTACGTTGACAACCTGGGCTATGTTCGCCATTTTCAAGCGGTCGGTGTATTTGTGGAAGATGTCGAGCGACAGGGAAGCCACAAAGGCGTCACGCATGGTGTTCTGCTGGTAGAGGTGGCCTCTGACCGTACCGGGCTCTTCGTCCCACCATGTTCCCCATTCATCGAGCATGAGCGCCACGTTCTTGTCTTTGTCATATTCGTCCATAATGGCGCAGTGTCTGCGGATCACATCTTCTATTTCACGACATTTACCCATGGTCCAATAATAGTCATCCTTGTCGAACCGGGTTGCAGAGCCTTTGCTGCCGGTCCATCCGCTAACGGTGTAGTAGTGGAGTGAGAGTCCGTTCATGCGGCTGCCCACGCGCTCCATGAGAACTTTTGTCCACTCGTAGTCGTAATCACTGGCGCCGCTGGCTATCTTGAACAGGCGGTTGTTGTCATAATTGCGGCAATAGGTTGAGTAACGGCGGTAAAGGTCGGCATAGTATTCGGGACGCATGCTGCCGCCGCAACCCCAGCTTTCGTTACCTACACCGAGGTATTTGACTTTCCATGCCTTGTCACGACCGTTTTTCCGGCGCAGATTCGCCATTGGGGAGTCACCGTCAGAGGTCATGTATTCCACCCATTTGGCAAGTTCCTCAACGGTTCCGCTTCCCACGTTGCCGCTGATGTAAGGTTCGCAACCCAGCATTTCGCAAAGGTTGAGGAACTCGTGTGTGCCGAAACTGTTGTCTTCGATAGTGCCGCCCCAGTTGTTATTCACCATTTTAGGACGATTCTCTTTGGGACCGATACCGTCCATCCAGTGATATTCGTCGGCAAAGCAGCCGCCCGGCCAGCGAAGAACGGGAACCTGGAGGTCTTTCAGGGCATTGAATACGTCGGTACGGTAACCTTTGACATTGGGTATATCGGAGTTCTCGCCCACCCAAAGGCCTCCGTAGATACAAGTACCCAGATGTTCGGCAAACTGGCCGTAAATTTCTTTGGGAATAATTTGCTTGCCTTGGTCGGCGTGAAGCGTGATTGTTGCACTTTGTTGTGCAGACAAGGATACAGATGCAGCTAATAGGACACTGCTGAATAATAACTTGTTTCTCATAATGTTTATTGGTAATAGATGTTTGTAATATGATGTAATCTCAATTCTGTTGGCGCTTTACTGGGCATACGGCTATTCAAGTAGACGGATTTCATAGATAGCCGGGGTCCATTCTGTGCCGTCCGGGCTGAACCGTATCGGATAATTACCGGCGCCTAACTTCTGGGGCAAAGGATAACAGAGTGTTACGAAGCCCTCTTGATCCGCTTCGCTGATTGTGGGGGCGGCAGTCAGTCTCTCGTTGTTAAGAAGGATTGCAACCTTCATCGGATCGTTCTTTCGTGTAGTGATCATAAGCCGGCTTGCTTCCTTGCTTGTTTTCAGAGTGTAGCCGAACCAGCCTTTGGCGCGTCGGAAATGACGGTCTTTATCGGTTCCGGTTTCCGCCTGTTCGTACCGGATGCCATGATCGGATTCCGGTTGTTGCTCTCCGGGGAAAATAATGTCTGCTGTCTGGTTGGCAAGTTCCATGGCTTTGCGCTCTTTCCGCTCCATTTCTTGACGGATGCTTTCCACCTCGCTTCGCTCACCTGATGAAAGTAAATGGCATAACGGGAATCGTGCAGGCGGAAGAAAGGTATCAGCGCAACGCTTCTTTCTGCGTAGGGTAGACGCTTCCGGTATAGCTGAATGATAACTGTTCGTCATCCGTTTTCCGAAGTGCTTGAGGCAATGATGTGGAAGAGCCTATCAACATCGGCATCTTTTCCAGAGAGACCAGCTTGCCATGAGCGATGTGCCCGCCACGACTGTCATCGGCATAGAGCCCGTCCATGTTTTCCGTACCGGTGGGGCTGGCAAGTACGATGGACCGTACATGAAGGCATAGAAATGTTCTTGGTCGGGTATTTGCTCCAAAGTGACCTGCATCGGCAGGTTCAGCGTGATTTCGTCTCCGGCTTTCCATTTGCGGCGAACCGTCAGGTACTCGCCCGGTTGGGCGTTTATATCCTGCACTTTGCCATTGACGGAAACACTTGCTCCTTTTGCCCATGAGGGGTAACGGAACTTGAGGCTGAATGTTTTCTTATTGCTCTTTTCTATCCGGAATCTGATTTGCGCTTCATCGGGGAAACGGCTTTCTTGTACCAGTGTCAATTTCTGTTCTTTCCAGGTCAGGCGGGAGGGGATGAATAAGTTTACATACAAAGTGTCCTCTGCATGGGCATAAATGAACTCTCCGTATTTGGTGTGGTTCTCCAGCCTGAACCTACGCAGCACCACATGGATGTTTCCGGTTGCGAATAAACACGATAGTGTCCCGAACGCATAGGGGTGAAGTAGACAAAACCGCCTTTTGCCGGTTGTTGCGAGGCAAGGATATGGTTGTATAGGGCGCGTTCGTAATAATCGGCAAAGCGGATGTCGGGAGAAGTCTGGAAAAGCATCTTCGTCAGGCGGAGCATATTGTAGGTGTTACAGGTTTCCGGACCTTGTACATCATTGAGCATGGATGTGAAATTGTCCGCAGGATGAAAATGCTCACGTACACTGTTGCCGCCGATACAGACGGAACGGTGATTGACAACCGTATTCCAGAAGAAACGTGCGGCCTGATCCCAAGCATCGTTTTGAGTGAGATCGGCGATGCGCTTGTAGCCGATGACTTTCGGTATTTGTGTATTGGCGTGCATACCTGTCAGATGGTCCTTGCCTCCGATAAGGGGCTCAAGAAGTGTCTTATGGGAGAATCTGCGTGCCAGTTCCAGATATTTTTTGTCGCCTGTGATGTCGGCTACGTCGGCAAATATTTCGTTCAGTCCTCCATGTTCGCTGCGCAGCATATCCTGCATCTGTTGTTCGGTGAGTCCCGACGTGATGCCTGCCATCCAATCGGTGAGGGCAATCAGCATTTGACGTGCAAGGTCACTTCCTGCATAGAGGTAAGCATCGCGAAGTCCGGCATAAGTCTTGTGTATGTTGTATAGGGGAACCCATTTGCCGTTAAGGCTGAAACTTTCGGGACGGATATTCCCTTCTTTTATTTCTTTCCAAAGTTGCAGGCTTCCGGGTGTTCCTCCGATGAATCCGTTACCTACGGCTTGTTGTGCCGGTGCAATTCGTTCAGCATATAATTCAGCCGGTTGTATACGGTCGTGTCGCCGGTAGCGGCATACATCATGGAAGTGCGGAAATGTAATGTCCGCCGATGTGTCCGTCCAATCCGGTGTTTTCCCAGTTGGTATAGCTTGGGGCTTTGGGAGCAAGTCCG
>ENA-OQLB01000531-OQLB01000531.1-human-gut-metagenome-genome-assembly--contig:-NODE-531-length-21110-cov-1.982319_pt1 | contig 21110 bp, 28 predicted proteins | sample MGYA00242656_ERZ504813 | MGnify/ENA primary metagenome ERZ504813 (study PRJEB26092, sample SAMD00036388) | human gut metagenome | host: Homo sapiens | study: EMG produced TPA metagenomics assembly of... | reverse complement strand
GCAGAAACAGAAGAAGCAGAAACAGAAGAAGTAGAAACAAAGGAAGGAGAATAATATATGCGTGTAGGTATGGGCTATGATGTACATAAATTAGTAGACGGAAGAGATCTGATACTTGGCGGAGTAAAGATTCCTTATGAAAAGGGACTTCATGGTCATTCGGATGCAGATGTATTATTGCATGCGGTCATGGATGCACTTCTTGGGGCGGCGGCGCTTGGAGATATCGGAAAGCACTTTCCGGATACCGATCCGGCGTATGAGGGAGCGTCCAGCATAAAACTTCTGGAAGAAGTAGGGAAATTAATTGATGAAAAATTATATGTGATCGGCAATATCGATGCAACGATCATCGCACAGCGCCCGAAGATGGCACCGCACATTGAACAGATGAGAAAAAATGTGGCAGAAGCACTGCACATTGAAGTTGAACAGGTGAACATTAAGGCAACAACGGAGGAAGGACTTGGATTTACCGGAACGGGAGAAGGTATTTCTTCCCAGGCAATTGCAAGTCTGGATACGATTGCTAATTACAGTTACAGAGTCGGACCGGCAGAAGGCGGATGTGCCGGATGCGGCGGATGTATGAAAGCGCAGGACAGATAAGAAACTTGTTGGGAAGGAAAATCAAAATGAAATAAGAAAACTGGAAACAGGAGAAAAGCTGAATACAAGAAAACTGTACGAAGAAGTGTTTTCAGAAGACAGCAAAGACTTTGTTGACTATTATTACGAAGAAAAAGTAAAAGACAATCAGATTTATGTGGTAGAAGAAGACGGGGAGATACAGGCGATGCTGCATCTGAATCCGTACGAACTTGCAGTAAACGGCAGCAGAAAAGACGTGAATTATATTGTCGCTGTTGCAACGAGAAAATCATATCGGAAACGTGGCTTTATGGCAGGAATGTTGAAACAGGCGTTAAATGATATGTATGCAGATGGAGAGACATTTACATTTCTGATGCCGGCATCGGAGAGCATCTATCTGCCATTTGATTTCCGGACGGTGTATGAACAGAATCGGGCATATTATGATCCGGAAGCGGAAGTGGAAGAAGGTACAGATGTGACGGATGCTCAGTGGAAGATGCAGAAAAAATGGCTGTTTATATGGAAGGCAGGCTGTCGCAGTCGTATCAGGTCTACGCAAAAAGAAATACAGCTTATTATGAACGTCTGATCAAAGAATATGCAAGTGACGGAGGGACGTTAAAGATATATATAAAAGAAGGAGCGGTCACAGATATTAAGATCGCAGCAGAGGCTGAAGAAGTAGATGGGGAAAACCCTAAGATTATGATCCGTATCATAGATGTCAGACGGATGCTGATGTCTTTGAGACTCAAAACATTTATGGGAACATGTTTTACGGTGACAGATCCGGTTATCAAAGAAAATAACCGATGTGTCATGATTACGGGGACAGAATTTTCGGGAGTGATGCTGATGGATGGAAAGCCGGAAAACAGTGAAGGAACACTCACCGTAGCGGCGCTTACGAGCCTTGTATTCGGTGTGAAGACCGCAGAAGAAATCTGTGCGGACGGTGATGCGGTGATGTCGGATCGAATGAAAGAAGAATTAGATAAGATCATTCCACTGTCACAGATTTATCTGAATGAGGCGGTATAAAAAAGTATCTTTTTGTTTTTCTTTAGAATTTTCTGAAGTCACCCTTAAGAAATACCGGATAGGATAATAATAACAGAAGAAAAAGCTGGAATCAGGAAAAGGATGAAAAATGTGATGGAGATGAATCATGTACTGGTCGTAGAAGACGACAAGGAAATCAGGGAAGGCGTGGAGATATATCTGAAAAGTCAGGGCTATGAAGTATTTCAGGCGGCTGATGGTGCAGAAGGACTGGATGTTATAGAAAGGGAGATATTCATCTGGCAATCGTGGATATCATGATGCGGTAATGGATGGAATCTCTATGGTCGTAAAACTCAGGGAGAAGTATGATTTCCCGGTGATTTTTCTTTCTGCAAAATCAGAAGAAGTGGATAAGATCATGGGATTGAATATGGGGGCTGACGATTATGTGACAAAGCCATTTACTCCGATGGAACTGCTTGCCAGAGTAAATTCACAGCTTCGCAGATACCGCAGGTTTATGGAACGGCTGGAGGATAAGAACGAAAATTCCAGGATCCATACGATAGGCGGACTGGAAATCAATGAGGATAATGTAGAAGTCACAGTTGACGGTGAAACGGTAAAGATGACTCCGATTGAGTACAAGATCCTGCTGCTTCTGGTGAAGAGCCGGGACGGGTATTTTCTGCGGAGGAGATCTACGAAAGGGTATGGAATGAACGTGCGGTCAATACAGATACGATCATGGTGCACGTCAGAAATATCCGCGAAAAGATAGAGTTGAATCCAAGAGAACCAAAATACTTAAAGGTGGTGTGGGGCGTTGGATACAAAATTGAAAAACAGGCGTAAACTGGGACTTTTTCTTGCTGCTGTGACGATACTTGGAGCAGCGTTTTTCATGATATATAATTATCATACGATATATAGAAAAGCAGTCAGTGAAGCGCAGAAGACTTATACAACTTCACTTTCGGACAGGGAATATCTGGAAAGCTTTCTGGAATTCAGTTATGTCCTTTATAATCAGGAGATATCATCCAAGACAGGAGAAGCAAAAATGTCTCAGGAGGAGATCAGTGATGCTGCAGAAGTATGGATGGAGGATTATGAAGCGTTATATCCATATCTGGATTACAGGATTGAGGATGGATCAGGGGCAGTCCTGGGACGAAGCACAGCGAATACCGGAAAGGGTCTGGCAGATGACAGTTTCAAAGAATATGCATTTGGTATGGTACTGACTTATGATGAACACGGAGATCTGGATGTAAAAGTTGTAAGAGCAAGTGAAAAGACAACGCAGAGTATTGCTCTCAGAAAGATTATAGATAACTGGAGTGAGACGGTTGAGGATGCCACCGGCGGCGAATTGAAGACGCCGAAGAACCGTACATATATCTATGGAATGAAGAAAAACGGAATTGAACAATATCTGAACCAATGGTACTGGTTCGGAGATGAAGCGCCGAATGATGCATGGTATATGATGCTTGCCTGCATGGCAGCGGTAGGTGTGGCAGCATGGATTCTTGCACAAAGTGATACGCTGGGGATTGGCGGCAGAAAGCTTTTTCAACAGCCGTTTGAGATTGTTTTTATCGTTGCGGTAGCAGGACTGGGACTTTTGGACAATAAGCTGAACTGGATTGTAACAAGGACGAAGGGAAGGCCCGGGGCGATGGATGCCGCAATCTGGATTGCAGCATTTGCTGTCACATACTGGGCCGCAAGCTGTGTCAGTGAAATACAGAAGACTGGTGTCAGAAGTATGTTACAGAGCGGACGCTGTTGTGGCGTATGTGGAAAACGCTGAGGAAAGAAGCTCCGGCAGCAGCGGAAAGAGTCGGACGAGACAGCGGAAGATTGTACCGGAAAGTGAAAGAAATGGCACACAGGCTGTATCAGACCATTACAGATATCGACTTTACAGACAAAAGCAGTAAGGCAATTCTGAGGATTGTGCTTGTGAACTTTATCATTCTGGCAGTGACGAGTATTTTCTGGTTTTATGGAATTATGGCACTGATCATATATTCGGTAATTCTATACTTTATTTTGAAGAAATATTTTAATGAAATAAAGAAAAACTATCACAGACTGTTAGAAGCGACAAATGAGATTGCCGATGGAAATCTGGATGTGGAGATTGATGAAAATCTGGGGGTGTTCGAGCCGTTTAAAGAAGAGATTGAGAAGATACAGACCGGATTCAAGAAAGCGGTAGATGAAGAAGTGAAAAGCCAGCGGATGAAGACCGAACTGGTGACGAATGTCTCGCATGACCTGAAGACTCCATTGACTGCGATTATCACCTATGTGAATCTGCTGAAGATGGAACATGATCCGGAAAGACAGAAAGAATACATTGATGTACTGGATAGAAAATCACTCCGGTTAAAAGCATTGATTGAAGATTTGTTTGAAATCAGTAAAGCGAGCAGCCGTTCGGTGAACCTGAATATTATCGAGATGGATATTGTGAATCTTTTTAAACAGGTGAAATTAGAAATGGAAGAAAAGATTACAGAAGCGAATCTGGATTTCCGTCTGGATATTCCGGAGGAAAAAGTGATTGTGGCGCTGGATGGACAGAAGACATACCGGATATTCGAGAATCTGATCGGAAATGCAGTGAAATATGCAATGCCTCATACAAGAGTTTACGTGAAGATTGCTGCGGAAGAGGGTGAGGCGGTATTCCGGATGAAGAATGTATCGGCCACCGAGCTTACATTTAATCCGGAAGAGATTACGGAGCGTTTTGTCAGAGGCGATTCGGCAAGAAATACCGAAGGATCCGGACTCGGACTTGCAATTGTTAAGAGCTTTGTGGAAATTCAGAAAGGAAAGTTCTGGATCGAGACGGAAGCAGATCTTTTTAAAGCAGAGATCCGATGGAAACTGGTTGACAAAAAAGATGATATCGCATAATATATATTCTATATGAGAAAGACTTTGAACGGAAAGAGTAGCAGATGCGTTGTGTCGAAAGAGAGAAACTGTCACCGGCTGAAAGCAGTTTCCGATTACAGCTTTTGTGAAGTGCGTCCGGGAGTCGGTCCGGTGAGAAAGAAGGATAACATCATAGCCGGATCCGGGATTACACACGTTATGTGTACTGAGAGAAGAATGCGGGTAATAGAACTGTATTCTTTAAAAAGAGTGGAACCGCGGATATACTTCGTCTCTTGTGTAAAGCAGGAGACGGAGTTTTTTTTGTACCAAAGCATACAGAACAGGCGGTAAACTTATAAAAAGGAGAGATCATAGATGGGCATCATATCATATGTCAATGAAGAAATTCAGGTGATACGGGAACGGGATCCTGCGATCAAGTCAAATATGGAAGTATTCCTGTATTCTAGTTTCAAAGCAATTCTTCATTACAGAATCGCACATAAGCTCTATCTGAAGAAACATTATTTTCTTGCCAGATGGGTATCGCAACGGGCAGTAAGAAAGACCGGAATCGAGATCCATCCGGGGGCAACAATAGGAAAAGGATTATTTATCGACCACGGAAGCGGAGTGATCATCGGAGAGACTGCGGAACTGGGAGATAATATTACCTTGTATCAAGGAGTCACACTTGGAGGAACCGGAAAAGAACAAGGCAAGAGACATCCGACCCTGAGAGATAACGTTATGGTGAGTGCAGGAGCAAAGGTTCTTGGTTCATTTACCATCGGAGAAAATTCCAAGATTGGAGCGGGATCGGTAGTACTGGAAGAAGTACCGCCGAATTGTACAGTTGTAGGTGTGCCGGGCAGAGTGGTTAAGATGAATGATGAGAAGATACCGAGACTCGATATGGATCAGGTGCATCTGCCGGATCCGAATTTCAAATGATATCAGAGAACTGCAGGCAGATAACATAAGAATGCACAGACAGATCCAGGAGATGGAGAAACGCATGCAATGTTTAAAAGAGAATCCGATACCGGAAGAAAAAGAGGAGGAGAACGCGAAAAAATGAAGATTTTTAATACAATGACAAAGAAAAAAGAAGAATTTATACCTTTGGAAGAAGGAAAGGTAAAGATGTATGTATGCGGGCCTACCGTATATAACTTTATCCATATTGGAAATGCCAGACCAATGATCGTATTCGACACGGTCAGAAGATATTTTGAATACAAAGGATATGATGTGAATTATGTATCCAACTTTACAGACGTAGACGATAAGATCATCAAAAAAGCCATCGAAGAAGGGGTGACAGCCGATGAGATTTCCAAACGTTACATTGCAGAGTGTAAAAAAGATATGGACGGTATGAATATCAAACCGGCAACCAAGAATCCGCTTGCGACGGAAGAAATCTGCGGTATGGTAGATATGATCCAGACGTTGATTGATAAAGGATTTGCATATGAGAAGAATGGTACCGTATATTACAGTACAAGAAAGTTCAAAGATTACGGTAAGCTTTCGCACAAGAATCTGGATGATCTTCGTTCGGGTGAACGTTCCCTTCTGGTATCCGGAGAAGATGAGAAAGAAGATCCACTGGATTTCGTGCTCTGGAAACCGAAAAAGAAGGAGAGCCAGCATGGGAGTCTCCGTGGAGCGAGGGACGTCCGGGATGGCACATCGAGTGCTCAGAGATGTCTAAGAAATATCTCGGAGAGCAGATCGACATTCATGCCGGCGGAGAAGATCTTGTATTCCCACATCATGAAAATGAGATTGCGCAGAGTGAGGCTGCAAATGGCAAGGAATTTGCAAAATACTGGATGCACAATGCATTCCTTAATATTGACAACAGGAAGATGAGTAAGTCGCTTGGCAATTTCCGTACGGTACGTGAGATCAGCGAACAGTATGATCTGCAGGTACTGCGTTTCTTCATGCTGAGTGCACACTACAGAAGCCCGCTGAACTTCAGTGCAGACCTGATGGAAGCATCCAAGAATGGTCTGGAGCGTATCGTAAATGCAGCAGATAATCTGAAGTTCCTTATGGGAAATGCAAAAGCAGAAGCAATCACAGATGCAGAAGCAGAAAACTATGCAAAAACAGAAGAGTTTGTTGCAGGATTTGAAAAGGCAATGGACGATGACTTCAATACAGCAGATGCCGTAGCGGCAATCTTTGATCTTGTAAAATATATCAATACAACGGCCGGTGCAGAAAGTTCCAAAGAATATCTTCAGAAATTATTCGATTTGCTTGTGAAGTTAACAGGAGTTCTGGGACTGATCGTAGATAAGAAAGAAGAGATCCTGGACGAAGACATCGAGAAACTGATCGAGGAGCGTCAGGCAGCACGTAAGGCTAAAGACTTTGCAAGAGCCGATGCAATCCGTGATGAACTGTTAGAGAAGGGTATCATCTTAAAGGATACCAGAGAAGGAGTACAATGGAAAAGAGTGTAGAGTGGGAATTTGACACTTATATGCAGGAGATTTTCCAGATGAAAGAGGTGGATATCAAAGAATATTCACCTCTTACTTTGGCATATATCGGAGACTGCATTTATGATCTGATCATCAAAACGCTGGTGATCAATGAAGGAAACCGTCAGGTACAGAAACTGCACCAGAAGACCAGCTCTTATGTACAGGCATCCGCACAGTCGAAAATGATGCGTACGATGCAGGAATATCTGACAGAAGAAGAGCATGCCATCTATAAAAGAGGCCGCAATGCCAAGAGTGTATCGCCGGCAAGAACCAGTCGATCACAGATTACAGACGTGCGACGGGATTCGAAGCCTGCTTGGTTATCTGTATCTGAAAAAAGAGTGGAAAAGAATGCTGGAACTGGTTAAAATAGGTCTGGACAGTATCAAAGAACAATAAGGAGTGTCGAATATGAGTCACGATAAGAATGTACATGATAAGAAGATGCACGATAAAAAATCGTATGATAAGAAAGAAAATGAAAATATCATAGAAGGAAGGAATGCCGTCATGGAAGCATTTCGTTCCGGAAAACCGGTAGACAAGCTGTATGTACTGGACGGATGTCAGGACGGCGCAGTCAGATCCATCATCCGTGAGGCAAGAAAGCATGACACGATCCTGAACTTCGTGGAAAAGGACCGCTTAAACCAGTTGTCAGAGACCGGAAAACACCAGGGTGTGATCGCAAGTGTTGCCGCATATGAGTATGCAGAAGTAGAAGATATGTTAAAGCTTGCAGAAGAAAAAGGGGAAGATCCGTTCCTGATCATTTTGGATAATATCGAAGATCCGCACAATCTTGGTGCGATCATCCGTACCGCAAATCAGGCAGGTGCACATGGCGTGATCATTCCGAAGAGACGTGCAGTCGGACTGACGGCAACTGTGGCAAGAACTTCCGCAGGTGCGCTGAATTATACGCCGGTTGCAAAAGTAACGAATCTGGTAAAGACGATGGAAGATCTGAAGAAGAAGGGCCTGTGGTTTGTGTGTGCCGATATGGACGGCGATGTCATGTATGATGTCAATATGAAGGGGCCGATCGGTCTGGTGATCGGTAATGAAGGCGAAGGCGTGGGACGTCTGGTCAAAGACACTTGCGATTTTACCGCCAGAATCCCGATGAAAGGGGACATCGATTCCCTGAATGCATCGGTAGCAGCAGGTGTGCTGGCATATGAGATCGTAAGACAGCGGATGCAGTAAGAAAGTGAAGTACAGGCGATTGCCATAAGCAGATAAGTATAGAGTGAAATGTGGACTTCGGAGGAAAGTATGACAGAGTATAAAAAATTAACAGACGAAGAACTGATCCGCAGACTCCGCATGGGAGAAACCGGGATTATAGATTATCTGATGGAAAAATATAAGAATCTGGTCAGAAAAGAAGCCAATGCAATGTATCTGCTCGGCGGAGAGACAGACGACCTGATCCAGGAGGGAATGATTGGACTCTTTAAAGCGGTTCAGGACTACGATGTGGATCAGGAAGCTTCTTTCTTCAGTTTTGCAAGACTGTGTGTAACGAGACAGCTCTATTCGGCAATCGAAGCTTCGAACAGAAAGAAACACAGCCCGCTTAACAGTTATATTTCTTTGTATGAAAGAGAAGATGGCGAAGGTTCTCTGATCGATACGATGGAATCCGGACATGAGACGAATCCGGAAGAACTACTTGTCAGTCAGGAACACGCAAAGTCACTGGAAGAACGTCTGGAAAAAGATTTAAGTGAACTGGAACGCAGAGTCCTGTATCTTCATCTGATGGGAACGGATTATAAGACGATCGCAAAGCTGCTGGACCGGAGTCCGAAGACGATTGATAATGCACTTCAGAGGATCAAAGGAAGATGCAGAAGATTCTGGAAAAGGAAAAATAGATATAATTAAAATACGATATGTCAAGAAGAAAAAAGTGTATATTTTGTAGAGTTTTTTGTATGTACAGGAAAATTACAGATTCTTATAATGATATATGCAGTAAAGGTAAAAATAGGAGGTATCGTAATGACAAAGAAAATAATTAATCACCGGAGGCGCCGGTTATATCGGAAGTCACACAGCACTGGAACTTTTGAATGAAGGATATGAAGTTGTTGTATATGACAATCTGTGCAATTCATCAAAAGAATCTTTAAAGAGAGTAGAAGAGCTTTCTGGAAAGCACATTACATTTTATGAAGGAGATGTAATGGATGAAACTGCATTGAAGGCAATGATGGAAAAAGAGGGTGTAGATGCGGTGATTCACTGTGCAGCATTGAAGGCAGTCGGAGAATCTGTACAGAAGCCATTAGAGTATTACCGTAATAATATAACAGGAACCTTGACACTTATGGATGTTATGAAACAGACCGGTGTTAAGAATATTGTATTCAGTTCTTCTGCAACTGTATACGGAAGTCCGGAGGAGATGCCGATTACAGAGGAGTGCCGAAGGGACAGTGCACGAATCCTTACGGATGGACAAAATCCATGATGGAACAGATCATGACGGATGTACAGAAGGCCAATCCAGATATGAATGTTATTCTTCTTCGCTATTTCAACCCGGTAGGAGCACATGAAAGTGGACGTATCGGAGAGGATCCGAAGGGAATCCCGAACAACCTGATGCCATATATTTCACAGGTGGCAGTAGGAAAGCTTGAAAAACTCGGCGTATTCGGAGATGACTATGACACACCGGACGGAACTGGAGTCCGTGACTACATTCATGTAGTAGATCTTGCAAAAGGACACGTAAAAGCAATTAACTATATCTTCAGCAATCCGGGACTTGATGTGATCAATCTTGGAACGGGTGTTGGATATTCCGTGCTTGATATGGTAAAAGCATTCGGCAAAGCATGTGGAAAAGAGATTCCATATGAGATCAAACCAAGAAGAGCCGGAGATATCGCGATGTGTTATGCAGATCCTGCCAAGGCAGCAAGAGTGCTTGGCTGGAAGGCTGAAAAAGGCTGGATGAGATGTGTGCCGATACATGGAGATGGCAGTCACAGAATCCAAACGGATATGAAAAATAGAAATTTTTAATAAGTTGGAAATACAATTTATATGCAGGGCAGTCTTTTCGCAGTCTGCCCTGTTTTTATTGCCATGTATTCGTAAGGAGCTGCCAGTGGCAGGTCCTGTAGATATCAAAGTATGCAAGAGAAGTTGCCGGTGGCAGGTTCGGTAGATACCAAATAGAAATTCATATTTTTTGAATAGAATATCAAATGTTCATATGCATTCCCAAATGTTAAAATTTATTCATGCTAAAGAGCTGTGCAGAAAAAATGTAAGAAGGAGTAAAGAGGAATGGAAAATAACAGTAAGAGCAGTGTAGTATACCAGGGAAAGATTCCCGGAAGAGTAAAGTATACATTTGCATTTGGGGCATTGGGTAAGGATTTGATTTATGGAATGATCGCAACATTTTCGATGATCTATTTTACAGATATCATTAAAGTTGCACCGGCGTTTATTGGAACGATGTTCTTCGTGGCGAAGATCTGGGATGCGTTCAATGATCTGTTCATGGGAATGATCGTGGATAATACGAGAAGCCGTTTTGGAAAGTTTGTTCCGTGGCTTGTAATCGGAACGCTGATCAATGCGTTCGTATTTGTAACTGTATTTACAGATTTTCATCTGACAGGTGTGAAGCTTTGCGTCTTTGCGACGGTTGTATATATTTTATGGGGAATGACTTATACCATCATGGATATTCCATACTGGTCAGTGATTCCGAATCTGACTTCTGATCCACAGGAACGTGAAAAAGTATCGGTATTGCCAAGAATTTTTGCAAGTATCGGACAGTCACTGATCATTGCAGGCTTCGGTGTGCAGATTATTAAAGGACTTGGTGGTGATTACACAGGATATCACAGATTTGCACTGATCATTGCAGCAACATTTATTTTTACAATGGCTGTATGTGTGATCAATCTGCCGAAGATCCAGCATGATGTTGAGGAAAAGGACAAGATGAAATTCAAAGACATCTTTACTGTCATTAAGAAGAATGATCAGTTAAGATGGGCAGTATTACTGATTCTTTTATATAACGTGGCAATTCAGGCAATCATGGGAGTTGCAACTTATTACTTCAGTTATGTATGTAATAATGCGGGAATGTTATCTGCATTTATGATCAGTGCATCGGTTGCAGAAGTAGTCGGACTTCTGATCTTTCCGAAGGTAACAAAGGTGTTATCCAGAAAGAAAGCGTTCCTGATGGCATGTGTACTCCCGCCAATCGGGTTGATCTTATTACTGATCGTTGGTATTGCATGCCCGAATAACATTGCGCTGACAGCAGTTGCAGGTGTGATCGTTAAGACAGGAACCGGTCTGGAACTTGGATGTGCGACAGTATTCCTTGCAGATGTTGTTGATTATGGTGAGTATGTTCTTGGAACGAGAAATGAAGGAGTGGTATTCTCTTTACAGACACTGATCGTAAAACTGACCGCAGCATTTACTTCACTGGCAATCGGATTTGTACTGGAACTTACCGGATATGTACCGAATGCAGTACAGTCGCTGTCAACACAGAATTCTATCCGTGTATTGATGTGTATCGTACCGACAATCGGAGTCATTCTGGCATACATCGTATATAAGAACAAATATAAATTAAGACGATGAATTTATGAAAAAGTAGTGGCTAAGATTAATGGCTCCGGAGAGGAAGCATAAAAGGCGAAATACATAATCATAAGGCAAGCTGGATTTTAAATTAAAATCGGCTTGCCTTATTGCTGTATACGCAGGTACATTATATAATCTAAGAATACTTAACAGGTTACAAAAGCAACAGTAAATAAATACATTGATTGAGAAGAAACAGAAGAAAGACATGAAAAATAGGTTGGAAAATGGAGAGGAACCGTGAGGATATTTAGTATTATTCTGGCAGACGATGAACAGCAGATCCTGTATGGAATGAAAAAAGGAATTGAATGGGAAAAACTTGGATTTCGTGTGGCCGGAGTGGCACAGAATGGGAAAGAAGCATTGGAACTGATGGAAGAGGTGCATCCGGATCTGGTGATCAGTGATATTAAGATGCCATTTATGGATGGACTGGAACTGGCAAAGCATATCCATGAGGATTATATGAACACGAAAGTAATCTTATTCTCCGGATGGGATGATTTTGAATATGCAAGACTCGCAATCAGTTATGGGGTATCGGAATATATTATGAAACCCATCAACTATGAGGAGATGCAGAATCTTCTTATGAAGATGCACGAAGAACTCGATAAAGAATACAATGAAAAAATGAACCGTGCCCGGTTGGAACATGCCTATATGGAGAGCCTTCCGCTTTTGCGGCAACAGTTTTTTTACTCGCCTGGTAACAGAAAAAATGAATAAAAATGAGTTGCAAAGTCAGATTGATAATCTGAAGCTGGAATTTACAGATGCAGTATATTCGGTTGTTGCCATGAAAGTGGGCAGAGGGGATGAAAAGGATGTACTGAGCGAACTGGCAGTGAAGCAGACCATAAAAGAGGCATTGGAAAAGATCACACGTGTATACGAATTTGGTATGAGTGATAATGAGATATTCATTCTGGGCAGTAATAAAAAACATGATGTCGGAAGAATCACAAGGACGATTGATGAAGCAGTTGTTTTGATCGAACGTATTTTCCAAAGCAGGATTTCCTGCGGAATCAGTGTCAGCAGGGAGAAAATTGAGGATATGCCGTCATTGTATGAACAGGCACTTGAGGCACTGGATTACAATCTGGTAACGGTAGAAGAAGTTATACGTATTATAATGACATCATGCCGGTGCAGGATGTCAAAGAAGACTGGAATACAAAAGTAGAGAATATAGGGAAAAATATCACACATTATACGGAAGAAGAGTTAAAAAGTCAGGTGGAAAGTCTGCTTGCATGGCTTCATAGGAGACAGTATTCGTTAAACGAATATCAGGTTCTGATCCTGGAAATTTCATTTTCATTCTCTAGATTTTACAAAAAATATCAGATCACATCGGATATGGAATTTGCAGGAACGAAGAAAATGGCAGTGAAGATTCTCTCGTTAAGTACAGGGGAAGAGCTGGATCACTGGCTGGTCAATTACTGTGAACTGATCCGGTCGCTGATTCAGAAAAAACAGATTGATAATAATGTCATCCTGGCGGAACATGCGCGCAAGATCGTAGAAGAGAGGTTTCCGGATCCTGACTTAAGTGTAGAGACCGTGTGTGGGGAGCTTCATGTCAGTTCATCGTATTTTTCGAAAATCTTCAAACAGGAAACAGGTGGAACATTTGTGAACTATCTGACCGGACGTCGGATGGAAGAGGCGAAAAAACTGCTTTTACAGACAGATTATAAGAGTCAGGTGATCGGAAATATGGTGGGATATCCGGAGCCGAATTATTTCAGCTATGTATTTAAGAAAAATTGTGGAATGTCTCCGGTAAAATACAGAAAACAGGGGGGAGATGCGGATGAAGGATAAAAAAGTAAGTATCCGTATTGTGTTCCCGTTCGTGATGTCTGTTTCCATTGCGGTCTGTATTATAAGCTGTATGTTTTTGTTTTCGCATTATTTTTCGGGATATTTCCAAAGAGATACTATTGAGAAGTATCAAAACAGAAAAAAACGCTGTCCAGGATTTAGAAGCGAGATAGAGAATATCAATGAACTGATCAACTCGATTTATTATCAGGATATCCGGACCTATGATACGGCAACAGAAATGTTTCAAAGAGAAATGGAACAACGTATGGTGCGGGAATCAGAGGTGCTTTATAGCGCTGCAATTTACGATGCATATGGAAGCAGTCTGTGGCATTCGGAAAAATTACCGGACAGGAATAAAGCGGAGGTAAAACAGGAAGACTGGTTTCAAAATGCACAAAAGAATATAGAGACGATTCATTACGGAGAGAAGAAACTTGTACAACCAGACAAGGCAAGATACGTTTATGAAATCAGCCGTTACATAGAATATGTGGAAAATGGCAATATGAAGTCTGGAGTACTGCTTCTGGAGTATTATACGGATTCGATAGATGAGGTATTGCTGCATTATAAGAGTCAAAAATCGGCATACTGTTACCTTCTGGATACAAACCGGCGATTACTGTATCATCCATTTGAAAAAGAGATCGTTTCGGGAATGTATCAGGAAAAAACGGTGAAAGAGGCAATGGCCTGCAAGAATTATAAAATAGAAGAGCAGAGCGGAGGAAAATGGCTGATTGAGCGCCAGCAGATTGGATATACCGGATGGAATGTGGTACTCGTAAACTCGATGTCCAGTCTGGATTTTGAAAGTTATAATCTGCACTATGTTGCATGGTTTACTCTGCTGCTGGTTGGCGTGATATTAATTTTCCTGGATATTTTACTTTTTAGAAGCTTTACGGATCCGGTTTATCGTCTGCTTCAGACGATGCAGGAATTTGGAAAAGGCAATTATGATATTAAGGCAAAAGAAGAGGGAATCGGAGAACTGAAAAATCTCAGCGCACATTTTAATATCATGGCAGATAAGCTGCAGGAACAGATGGAAGAAATCCGAAGGAACGAACGCGAGCGTCAGCAGATGGAGAAGAAGTTACTGCAGTCTCAGATTAATCCACATTTTCTGTATAACACATTGGACTCGATCATCTGGATGATACGAAGTGAGGAATATGAAGGGGCAGGAAAGATGGTATCTCTGCTTGCAAAGTTTTTCCGTATCTCTCTAAGTCAGGGAAAAGATATGATTCCGTTGGAGAAAGAATTGGAACATGCATCTAGTTATCTCGCAATTCAGAATATCCGATTTAAGGATAAATTGAATTTCAGATAGAGGCAGATCCGGCATTGTTAAAATACTTGTGTCCGAAATTGTCCATTCAGCCGCTGCTTGAAAATGCGATTTATCATGGCATGGAGGGAATGTATGAGGACGGAGAGATTACCATCCGGATCTATGATAGGGATGGAGATATTGGAATTGATGTAGCGGATAACGGACCTGGAATGACACAGGAAACCATAGATCATATCATGCACAACAAAGTAATTTCGAGCAAACGCGGATCGGGGATTGGTGTGCGGAATGTAAACGAACGGATTCAGCTGATCTACGGAGAGGATTATGGCGTAATCATCACGAGCGAACTGGATGAAGGAACGACAGCGACCATTACAATTCCAAAGATGGAGGAAACCGATGATGCAAGGTAGAAAAAAACATATATTGCTGATCCTTTTACTTCTTTTGATCGCATTTGTATCCATGCAGATGATGGCAGGCCAGAATTACACAGAGGAAAAGACGAGGATTACGGTGATCTTACCGAAAGACAGTCAGAATGAGCTGTATGGCCTGTTGGATGGAATACGGGACCAGGCTTATGATGACCATGTGAAATTGGATGTATGGTATAAAAGCAGACTGACGGAAAAAGCGTTGGATGAACTTGTGAAAGAAGAAATGGAGAATGGCTCTGAAGGGATCCTTCTTGTATATCCGGAAATGTATCTGGAGAAAAAGGAAGGCGGTTATAAGAAAAATAATCTTCTGGCAGTGACAGATACGATGCAGAGTGAGTTTAAGTATTATGCAGCTACTTTAAAAAGTAAGAAAGAACAATATCGTCTGCCGGTAGAAGATGCAGTGCTGGAGCAGGTGAGAAATGGGGAAAAACCATTCATTTATGTAGAAAATACATACAGACTTGGCTATGAAAGCATGCAGATGTTAGAAAAGAAAGGAAAGACAAAAGATATGAAGAATATTTGTCTGAAGCCGGTAAGACTGGATAAGAAAGGATGGAAAGCGGTGAATATGATGCGCTGCTTTCAAGGTGATCGGAAGATGAAACACGGTAAAAAATGCAAGATAGATAAATATACCCTTATACTGATCGTTTTGCTCCTTCTTCTGACCGGACTTGTGATCGCATGGAAACTGCCGCAAAAAGAAGACCGGTATATACATGTCGGAATTGCAGTATATGACCGTAGCGATACATTTATGGAAAGTTATATCAGAGAACTGGAAGATAAGATAGGACAGACGAGAATACTTGGGAAAAAAGTATCTTATGAAATCTATGATGCAGAAGGGATCGGCAGCCGTCAGGAAAAACAGCTGCAGGAGATGTATGCTCAGGATTACGATGTGATGCTTGTAAATCTTGTAGAACCGGCATCGGCGGCAAGTGTACTGACTGACGCCAAAGATGCAGACATACCAGTCATCTTATTTAACAGGGAGATTGATGAAAAGGACTTGAAAATATCGAAAAATGTCTGGTATGTAGGAACGGATGCCAGAGAGGCCGGTGTGATGCAGGGGGAACTGTTGAAAGATCTCTGGAAAAAACAAAGCAGAATACTCGACTGGAATGGAAATGGAATGCTGGATTATGTACTGGTAGAAGGAGAAGAATCACATTTTGATGCAATCCGCAGAACAAGCGGATTCCTGGAAACGGGTGCAGAACTTCCGTTGAATCAGAAGGGAAATATCCTGGCTGAATGGAAGAGAGAGCTGGCTTATGAAAAGTTTGCGGCATTAGATGACGAGGCAGTACAGAACGTAGAGGCTGTTATCTGCAATAACGATGATATGGCACTTGGGGTATATGATTATTACAAAGAAAAAAATCTGAAACTTCCAGTGATCATCGGGATTAATAACAGTGAAGAAATGCACCAGAAGATTATGTCGGGTGAAATGTATGGAACGATTGACAATAAGATGGAAGATCAGGTAATGGAAATATGCCGGCTGATGCAGGCAATTTTGAAAAAGGATACAGGATCATATCAGAAAGTGTGGTATAGTACGCCGAAGGCAATCGTTAAAGCGGAAGGAACAGAATGAAAGCAAAGAAAAGAAGAACTAAAAAATAAAAAACTCTGTAAATCAATCATGATTTACAGAGCTTTTCTTTTAAGCTGCCTAGCGGAATCGAACCGCCGACCTCCGCCTTACCAAGGCGACGCTCTACCGACTGAGCCAAGGCAGCATGCATAAGTGATATGCAACATTGATACTATACAATGAATCAGGTGATTTTGTCAATACATTTTTTTGTGATACCGGGAGAAAATCAAAAGAAATATAAAGAAAACATATTGCCGGAAAATGAAAATAGGAATAGAATAGTAATTTAGAACATGGTAGACAGAAGAGGGAGAGAAACATGAAAAAGATGAAGACAATGACAGAGGGCGTGATCTGGAAAGAAATACTTTTTTTTTGCAATCCCGCTGATTCTGGGGAATTTGTTTCAACAGTTATATAATACGGTGGATTCGATTATTGTCGGCAACTATGTGGGAAGTAACGCACTGGCAGCAGTCGGATCCAGCGGTGCGATCATTAACCTGCTGATCGGTTTCTGCATAGGAGCATCGACTGGTGCAGGTGTTGTGATCTCGCAGTTTTATGGGGCCAAAAATACAAAAGGCGTGAGGAAGGCCGTACATACTACGATGGCGATCGCGCTGGTAGCAGGAGTGCTTCTGACTGTAATCGGAATTACAGTGACACCATCGATGCTGCGCCTGATGGGAACACCGGACAAGGTATTTGAACAGTCGGTAATCTATCTGCAGGTATATTTTGGCGGAAGTTTATTTTCGGTAGTTTACAATATGTCGGCGGGTGTTCTGAATGCCGTGGGCAATTCCAGACGTTCCCTGGTATACCTGATGATCGCGGCGATTTCAAATATATTCCTGGATCTGATCATGGTTGTCGGACTGAAGCTTGGAATCGTTGGCGCGGCACTGGCTACGGATATCAGTCAGTTGATATCATGCATTTTTATATGGGGATTTCTGATCAGAAGTGAAGATGTATATAAGTTGAAGATTAAGGAAATCCGCTGCTATGACCATCTGCTTTCCAAAATCATCCGTATCGGAATCCCGACGGGAATCCAGAATATTGTAATTTCACTTTCGAATCTGATCGTACAGACGAGCGTGAATAGTTTCGGGGCAACGGTTATGGCCGGATTTGCGGCATATATAAAGATTGATGGATTTAACATCCTTCCGGTATTGAGCATCAGTATGGCCGCAACTACATTTGCGGGACAGAATATTGGCGCCAGAAAGCCGGACAGAGTCAGAAAAGGAATGTATATATCTACTGTGATGGGGGCTGGCTATTCGGTGTTAACCGGGATTATGTTGCTGATATTTGCCCCACAGGTGATAGGTGTCTTTACGACGAACCAGAAGGTTGTGGAGTATGGTGTATATATTATGAGATATTTCTGTCCGTTTTACTGGATGCTTGGAATTCTGCATGTGCTGGGAGGAACGATACGAGGAACAGGCAAGACGATGCAGGCAATGGTCGTATTTCTGGTATCTTTGTGTGGATTCCGTGTGATGTGGATCGCGGGAACAATGGCATGGGCAAAGAGTCTCGGCCATGTGATGATGTGCTATCCGACTCATGGCTTTTGGGTATGCTTCTGATGCTTCTGTATGTCCGGAAAGGAAACTGGATGGTCTTAAGGAAGGAAAAGTTATAGAGAAATGCAAAAAAAGTTTGAAGACAAAAGGATGTCTTCAATTTTTTTGACTTATAGCTGATTATTTTTGAAGAAATCAGACATATAAAGGTCTAAAAAATAAAAAAAGTAGGTTTTAGGTGCATGAAATCAATTGACAAACGACATGCATGTGATTTATTTTTTAGATAAAGTCCAAAAGAGGAGATTATTTATGAACAGGAATAATATGATACAGACACTTAGAAGATTTAAAGTCACATCGGGATATAAAGGATACTATTATCTTCTGGATGCTGCAGATATCATTAGCGGATTCCATACAAAAGAAGAGCCGTTTGCGACACAGAATGATATATATATCCGATAGGAGAAAAACACGAAACCAGTTTTATAATGTGGAACGCGGGATACGTGTAGTTGTTGATAAGTGTTGGAAAGAAGATAAAGAACTTATGATGGAGATCCTTGGTTACCATGCGATCAAGTGTCCGAGTAATTCGGAATTTCTGGATGCATTTACATTTTTTTTGCGAAAACCGGTAAAAGAGGTATCTTCCCTTGTTTCATTATATTTTTTATGATAAGATAATGTGCATAATGTATAGTTAAAACCTAAGGAGGACACCATGGGAGAAGAAACAACAGTTTCCAAAAATTTTATTGAACAGGAAATAGATAAAGATCTTGCAGAAGGAGTGTACAGTGAAGTGTGTACGAGATTTCCGCCGGAACCGAACGGATATCTGCATATCGGACATGCGAAGTCGATTCTTCTGAATTCAGGACTTGCAAAGAAATATAATGGAACCTTTCATTTAAGATTTGACGATACGAACCCGATGAAAGAAGATATGGAATTCGTAGAGTCCATCAAAGAAGATGTAAAATGCTGGGTGCCGACTGGGGAGATCATCTTTATTTTGCATCCGATTATTTTGATCAGATGTATGAGTGTGCAGTAAAGCTGATCAAAAAGGAAAGGCATTCGTCTGTGATCTGACAGCGGAAGAAATGCGTGAATACCGCGGAACCCTGACAGAGCCGGGAAAGAACAGTCCGTATCGTGACCGTCCGGTAGAAGAGAACCTAAGACTTTTCGAAGAAATGAAAGACGGTAAGTATCAGGATGGAGAGAAAGTTCTGCGTGCAAAGATTGATATGCATCGCCGAATATCAACATGCGTGATCCGATCATCTACCGTGTGGCACATATGACACATCACAATACAGGAGATAAATGGTGCATTTATCCAATGTATGACTTTGCACATCCAATTGAAGATGCGATCGAGCACATTACACATTCTATCTGTACACTGGAATTTGAAGATCACAGACCATTATATGACTGGGTTGTAAAAGAGTGTGAATTTGATCCGGCACCGAGACAGATCGAATTCTCAAAGCTGTATCTGACAAATGTTGTTACGGGTAAGAGATATATCAAGAAGCTGGTTATGGATGGTGTTGTAGATGGATGGGATGATCCGAGACTTGTATCGATCGCAGCTCTCAGAAGAAGAGGATTTACACCGGAATCCATCAAGATGTTCGTTGAAATGTGCGGAGTATCCAAGAGCCAGAGTTCTGTAGATTATGCAATGCTGGAGTATTGTATCCGTGAAGATCTGAAGATGAAGAAGCCTCGTATGATGGCAGTCCTGGATCCGATCAACTGGTGATCGACAACTATCCGGAAGGAGAAGTGGAATATCTGGATGTAGAGAACAATCTGGAGAATCCGGAACTTGGTGTGAGAAAAGTGCCGTTTGGACGTGAACTTTACATTGAGCGTAATGATTTTATGATTGATCCTCCGAAGAAGTATTTCCGCCTTTTCCCTGGAAACGAAGTACGTCTGATGCATGCATATTTTGTAAAATGTGTCAGCTATGAGACGGATGCAGAAGGAAATGTAACGGTGGTACATTGTACGTATGATCCGGAGACAAAATGCGGAACCGGGTTTACCGGACGTAAGGTAAAAGGAACGATCCACTGGGTAAGTGCACCACAGGCTAAGAAAGCAGAAGTCAGATTATATGAGAACCTGATCGATGAAGAGAAGGGAGTATATAATAAAGAAGATGGATCGCTGAACCTGAACCCGGATTCCTTACAGATTTTAAAAGAGTGCTATGTGGAAGACAGCTTTAACGAAGCAGGTCCGTGTGACAGCTTCCAGTTTGTAAGAAATGGATATTTCTGTATTGATTCGAAAGACTCCACACCGGAAAATCTGGTGTTTAACCGTATTGTATCTCTGAAGAGTTCTTTTAAACTGCCAAAGAAATAAACGGGTGCAAAATAAAAAATGAATGAATTAACGATAAATCTTAACAGTCGTTCGAAGAAGCCGCTGTATGAGCAGATTTATGATCATATCAAGTCTGATATCCAGAACGGGAGACTCCGCTATGGGGAGAAACTCCCGTCTACCAGGGCTTTGTCCAAGCATCTGGAAGTCAGCCGCAGTACGGTTGAACTGGCATATGAACAGTTATTATCAGAAGGATATATCGAGTCTGCGCCATACCGCGGTTTTTTTGTGGCTCAGATTGATAATTATATCAACTGAAAAAAGAAG
>ENA-OQLB01000530-OQLB01000530.1-human-gut-metagenome-genome-assembly--contig:-NODE-530-length-21145-cov-5.191598_pt1 | contig 21145 bp, 23 predicted proteins | sample MGYA00242656_ERZ504813 | MGnify/ENA primary metagenome ERZ504813 (study PRJEB26092, sample SAMD00036388) | human gut metagenome | host: Homo sapiens | study: EMG produced TPA metagenomics assembly of... | reverse complement strand
CCTGATTGGTAGTAAGAGTGAAGAAAAAACAGTTTTTCATCTTCACGATAAAGCTTTCGTTTTGAAGTCATAATAGTAACACATTTATTAGTTTGTAAATGTGTCTACCTATATCAGGATAAGACAGTAACCGGAGTTATCATGTGAGGTGACCGGAGTCGTCATGTGAAGTCGTACTCTTCTACATAAGCGTCGAAGTACTCCGCCCGTTGGAGTCCTAAGTTACGGGCAATTGCAATGACTTGTTGCTGCTCGGTTGGTGAGAGCAAAGTTTCCCCTTTCCGCTTCTGATAATATCTTCGGATACCCCATAAGCCGATGAGCCGGTAGCGGAACGTGCCGGACTGGCCGACAGAGATGGCTTCTGCCGTATGGATAAAGCCTTTGGCATAGCGCACTTTCTTATTCGAGCAATAATATTTGCATTTTCCCGCTGTGGACTCTATTGCTTTCGGATTCAGTACATATAGGAAGATGTTGTTTGAGGGTGCATACGTATATGCAATCCGGCGCAGGCAGGTGTCAGTATAAGGGCATGTGTCAGTAGCGCATAAGCCGAAGTTATGGGGAACTTTGGAATAATTGAAAGTTTCTTCTTTCATCATTTTTTTGTTTAAAGTTCCGCAAAGGTACAATTAGTTTGGAGATTGATGGGTGCTTCACCTGATATTTGTTTTATCCCGAAAATATTATGTATTTTACGTAACGTGAAATGCGTAACGTAAAACATGGAATCATTCCGCCTTCCGGTTTCTGCCTTTCGTCCTCCCCATTCCGCACCCCGTCCGTAAATGCTTCCCGCTTACTTGCCGCAGGACTATATTTGCAGAAAACATTTGCATATTCCCATGAAGACAAACTCTGTGATTCTATTGGTGTTGTGGCTTGCGGCGTGGCCGTTCTGCTGCCGGGGGCAAGGCTATATCAGTTACGACTATCTGCCCGAAGTTCGTTGAAGGATGACCTCGGCAACGAGTATGGTTCGGGCAGCCTGATGATGGTATCGGGAAGGTATAACCTGCCGCTTTCCGTCAGGCATGACGACAAGGGCAGGCTGGTGGCGTGGTCGGCAACCGTCAATGCTGCCTATGGCGTATTCCATAATAAGGGGCAGGCGCGGGAGTTGAATCCGGACAATCTGCTGAATGCCAGTCTGAATATCTCCCACATCCGTCCCCTGTCCGACAAGTGGAGTATCATAGCCTCTGTGGGCAGCGGTGTCTATGCCCCGTTGGACGGGGTTTCCATGAAGACCCTACTGGCTAATGGAGCAATCATCTTTGTCTATAAACTGCGGAAGAACCTCGACTTGGGCATCGGTGCGGGGTTGACGAACTCTTACGGTATCCCGATGATACTGCCCATGATGTACTTCAGTTGGAGGAATGCCGGCAGGTATGAGCTGAAAGTGGATATGTCCAGCGGCATGAAAGTGTCCGTCGCCACCTGGCTGAACAAGAAGCTGAAGCTGGAACTGACCGCCCTCGATATGGACGGCATGTCTGCCGTGATGGAAGTCGACGGGAAATCGAAAATCTATTCTACCGTCATGCTGAGGTCATACATCAGTCCTTCGTACCAGTTGAGTAGGAAGACGGCTGTTTATCTGGGAGTGGGCGGTAACTGGATACGCGGAATAAGTATGTCGGACCGTAGTTTGAAAGGTTTTCTCAATAACTTCAAGAACGATGAGGACGAGCCTTGCTTCAGACCGACTCTGCGCCTGACGGTGGGATTCAGGTATACGCTGAAATGACAAATGCCATTTTAGTAAAGACAAGAGGTAAAATAGTATCTTTGTCGCAATAACAGACACGTTTTATGGTAAAGTATTTATTAGTAGAAGATGAGCGCTTCGCCTACGAAGAGCTGAAGCGTATGATGCAACGGCTGCGCCCTTCCTGGCAGTTGGCGGGCTGGGCAGAGAGCGTGGAGCAGGCTGTACTGCTCTTGCGTCAGGGCAGCCTGGACTTGATGATTGTAGATATCCGCTTGTCCGACGGGTTGAGCTTTGAGATATTCGAGCAGTGTCCCGTCGATTTGCCCGTTATCTTCACCACCGCCTACGACGAATATGCCATCAAGGCTTTCAAGGTAAACAGTATCGACTATCTGTTGAAACCCATTGAAGAAAGCGACCTAGAAGCAGCCTTGTGCAAGTTCGAGCGCAACAGTGCCCTCCGTTCTGCGGCTCCCGAATATCGGCAACTGGAACTCGGCTACTTGGCAGCCAACAAGAAGAACCGTTTTCTGGTGCAGGTAGGCGATACCTTCCGCTACGTAGAAACTCCGGATGTCGCTTTCTTTTATAGTGAGGACAAGCTGACTTATCTGCACCTCTTCTCCGGGAAACGGTATATCATCAGCTACTCGCTGGACCAGTTGGAGGGAATGCTGGATAGGGATGTTTTCTTTAGGGTTTCAAGGAGCTGCATATCCAACATTAGGTCCATCCGGAAGAGTTCCAGGTACTTCGGCAGTCGCTTGAAGCTTTACTTCGAGCCGGAGTGCCCGCACGAGGTATTGGTGAGCCGCAGTCGCGTGGCCGATTTCTTAAAATGGGTGGACGGAGTGGTATGAGTTATAAGTTATGAGGCATAAGAGATACATATTCCTTTTTATACTGACGGTTTCCGTCTCGTTGCTTGTCATAGGGTGCGTTTATAACGTCATCAGCGGTAAGCCGTGGTATGCGAATATCATGGTGCAGTTCTTTCTGAATCTTCCTTTGTGCATAGGGCTGGGGTTCATCGACTTTGGGGTTATCAACTTGATATATAAAAGACTGAAACAGCGCAACAATGCGGTGAGGATTCTGGTGGATATTGTGTTGACCACTGCACTGGCTGTTCTGTTGACGTACATCTTGAACTTCCTGCTGATGGGCGGGCATGGAAATTTCTGGCATATCCTGAGAAACTCCCTGCCGGTAGTGCCGTGGAACTGGATTATCGTTCTGCAGATAGAGATATTCTTCTATAGCCTGCAACGTTCGGAGATGGAGAAGCAGATGGCTGTCATCGAGAAGGAGAAGGCGCTGTATCAGTTCGAGGTGCTGAAAAACCAGATTAATCCCCATTTCTTATTCAATAGTCTGAATGTCCTTGCCTCCCTTGCTTATCAGGATACCGAAAAGACGAACCGGTTTGCCAAGAAGCTGTCTACGGTGTACCGTTATCTGCTCACTACGCATGGCAGAGCTACGGTGACCGTGCAGGAAGAACTGTCGTTCGTAGAGTCGTATTTATACCTGGAGCATATCCGCTTTGGCGATGCGCTGCATGTGGAGATAGAAGATGATTTGCGGAATCATCATTGTCTCGTCATTCCTGCCAGCATACAGATGCTTGTGGAGAATGCCTTGAAGCATAATATCAGTACAAAGAAGTCGCCGCTGATAGTCCATATATCCATAGGAAACGAAGGGATTACGGTACGCAACAATCTTCAGTTGCGCAACTATGTGGCCAGTAATGGAGCGGGATTGAAGAACCTGCAACGGCAGTATGCCCTATACGGCACGCTGGTGGAGATTCTTAAGGACGAAAAGGAGTTTGTGGTGAAACTTCCCTTTGTGGGCAGAGACGTGAACCGTCTCAGCACAATATAGTCCTCTTCCCGAAGAAGAATCTGGAAACGTGCATCTTGTCCATAGCCCACGCCATACCCATGCAGCCGCTAAGAGTGAAGGCGGTGGCAGTGACAAGGAACAGCATCCCCGTAGGGTCGAAGGCGAACACGGACAGGAACGCCTTGGACAGAATGGTGAAAATGGGTGAGAAAAGGAGTATGACCAGCGTATTGCGCCCTATAAAGAAGGAAAGCCGTTTGGCTTGTACCGGCAGATAGCCGTAGGCTGCCAACAGCAGGCTGATGGAAAGCCAGGTGATGGCGACTCCTGCCAGAGTACCCCTATCCAGATTGGCGGGAAAACAGCATAGTATTACGAATGGAACAATGGCGAAGGTTGTGGCGCGAAAGACTTGTGTAAAACGAAGCCCGCTTTGGCTCACTGTCATGCCGATAAGGAAATAGAGGGCATTGGAGAAGTTCATCAATCCTCCCAATGGGAAAGGGCAAACAGGCAGACACCGGTCACAACCAGCCGGGAGACAACCGACAGCCGTACATAGCGGAATGTGATATAATAGATGAGGCTGCACAGAATCAGTGTATGCAGATACCAGTAAGGCCCCATCGGATGGAGGAATATCTTGTCGAGCAATACGGTAGGAGTAATGGCATCTACACTTTCGCGTACGGGCAGGAAATGCGACATCACCGTATAGGCCGCCTCCATGCAGGCATACGGAATGAAAATCCATAGAAACTTGCGGAGAAAGCTTCGGGTATCCTTCCGGTTATTGGCCAGATAGCCCGAAATAATCAGGAAAGCGGACATGTGGAACGTATAGACGATTTGTTTCGCATACGGATACTTGTCGCCTATATATACAAGGTGGAAGATAATCATCAGGGTGATGAAGATGCATTTCAGATAATCTATCTCTTTGACACGGCTTTCCATATAGGGTAGTTTTCTGCGTATTGTTATTGATGGCACAAATATATATACTTCCGTAAACTTATTTATATTTTGCAAAGGGATTAAGCTTATTTTCTCTTTTACCGATTGCTTTTATGTATGGAAAATGTATATTTGTGCATGAATCATTAACTTAATGTAAAACAGACTATGATAACAAGCCAATTACTTCACCCGGCCAGTATTGTGGTAGTGGGGGCATCCAACAATGTACACAAACCCGGAGGGGCTATCCTGAAAAATCTGCTTAGCGGCGGATATACCGGTGAGCTTCGTGCCGTGAATCCGAAAGAGACTGAAGTGCAGGGTGTTGCTGCCTTTGCGGATGTGAAGGACATTCCCGATACGGACCTTGCCATCCTTGCCATACCTGCCGCGCTTTGTCCCGATGCGGTGGAGATGCTTGCTGCGGAGAAGCAGGTGAAGGCGTTCATTATCCTTTCTGCCGGTTTTGGTGAGGAGACCCATGAGGGTGCTGTGCTGGAAGATCGCATACTGGAAACGGTGAACCGGTATGGAGCCTCTCTGATAGGCCCCAACTGTATCGGTTTTATGAACTCGTGGCATCACAGTGTATTCAGCCAGCCCATCCCGCAACTGCATCCGCAAGGGGTGGACCTGATTTCCAGCTCCGGTGCCACAGCGGTGTTCATATTGGAGAGCGCCGTGACCAAGGGATTGCAATTCAACTCTGTATGGTCTGTGGCAATGCCAAGCAAATCGGCGTGGAGGATGTGTTGCAATACATGGACGAACACTTCAATCCGGAAGCGGATTCCAGAATAAAACTTCTTTATATAGAGAGTATCGGTGACCCCGACCGTCTGCTGTTTCATGCATCCTCGCTCATCAAGAAGGGCTGCAAGATTGCGGCCATCAAGGCGGGCAGTAGCGAAAGCGGCAGCCGGGCGGCGAGTTCGCATACGGGGGCCATTGCCAGTAGCGATTCGGCGGTAGAGGCCTTGTTCCGTAAGGCGGGTATTGTGCGTTGCTATTCGCGCGAGGAGTTGACGACCGTAGGTGTATCTTCACACTGCCGGAACTGAAAGGGAAAAACTTCGCCATCATTACCCATGCCGGCGGTCCGGGAGTGATGCTGACCGATGCATTGAGTAAGGGTGGACTGAATGTTCCGAAACTGGAAGGACCGGTGGCGGAGGAACTTAAGGGTAAGCTTTTCCCCGGTGCGGCTGTGGGGAATCCCATTGATATTCTGGCTACGGGTACGCCGGAACATCTGCGCCTCTGTCTGGAGTATTGTGAGGAGAAGTTTGACAATATTGATGCTGTAATGGCTATTTTCGGCACTCCGGGGCTGGTGACCATGTTTGAAATGTATGATGTGCTGCACGAGAAGATGCTGCATTGCAAGAAGCCGATTTTTCCGATTCTTCCTTCCATCAATACGGCAGGAGCCGAGGTTGCTGCTTTTCTGGCAAAGGGCCATGTGAACTTTGCCGATGAAGTGACTTTGGGTACGGCACTTTCGCGGATAATGAATGCCCCGCGGCCTGCCAATAATGAAATCGAGCTCTTTGGAGTGGATGTTCCCCGTATCCGCCGGATTATAGATTCCATTCCTGCGGACGGTTATATCGCCCCGCACTATGTGCAGGCATTGCTCCGCTCTGCAGGTATTCCTATTGTGGAGGAGTTTGTTTCGGACAACAAGGAAGAAGTGCTTGCCTTTGCGCGTCGCACGGGGTTCCCGGTGGTGGCAAAGGTGGTGGGGCCGGTGCATAAGTCGGATGTGGGCGGTGTTGTGCTCAATATCAAGAGTGAACAGCATTTGGCATTGGAATTCGACCGTATGATGCAGATTCCCGAAGCTAGTGCTATCATGGTGCAGCCGATGTTGAAAGGGACGGAATTGTTTATCGGTGCCAAATATGAAGAGAAGTTCGGACATGTGGTACTCTGCGGCCTGGGCGGTATTTTTGTGGAGGTGCTGAAGGATATATCTTCCGGTCTTGCACCGTTGTCCTACGAGGAGGCTTACTCCATGATTCACTCGTTGCGTGCCTATAAGATTATCAAAGGTACGCGTGGGCAGAAGGGAGTGAATGAAGATAAATTTGCCGAAATTATTGTACGGCTTTCCACCTTGCTGCGCTTTGCAACGGAAATCAAGGAGATGGATATCAATCCATTGTTGGCGACTGAAAAGCAGGTGATAGCGGTGGATGCACGTATTCGGATAGAGAAACGATGATTAATGTTTAATGATTGCTCTCAATGAGCAGCCCATTAATCACTAATCATTAATCATTAACCGTCATCCTGCCCAATCCTCCCTATCCAGATTTCTATATCCGATAGCTTCCGCCAAGTGTGCCGGCTGTATCAATTCGCAGCCTTCCAGGTCGGCATGGTGCGTGATACTTTCAATATACGGTCGTAGGCGCGGGCCGAAAGGTTTAGGCGGTTCATGGCAGTTTTGAGCATGGCAAGTCCTTTGTCATCCGGACGGGCGTGGCGAGCAAGCAGTTTACTGTTCATCTGGCATTACAATATATGCCGGGAATGTCTGCATACCTTGCTTCTTGAATTTGTCGGGCACGTATCACACGCTCGCGTATGGTGGCGCTCGATTCGCCGGGGCGAGAATCTGCCATCTCTTCAAAGGGGAGTGGGGTGACTTCAATTTGCAGGTCGATACGGTCGAGCAAAGGTCCGGATATGCGGTTCAGGTACTTTTGTACTTGTCCAGGACTGCATACACAAGCCTTGGTGGGATGCGTGTAATACCCGCATGGACACGGATTCATAGAGGCTACCAGCATAAAACTTGCCGGGTACTCTACATTGCATCGGATGCGTGACACGGTAATCTTCCTATCTTCCAGCGGTTGGCGAAGAACCTCCAATACGTTACGGCTGTACTCTGGCAGTTCATCAAGATATAAAATTCCGTTATGTGCCAGACTGATTTCACCGGGCTGGGGGAAACTTCCTCCACCGGTCATCGCTACCGTAGAAATGGTGTGGTGAGGGGCGCGGAACGGGCGTTTCGAGATGAGTCCACCGTCTTTGCCCAACTTTCCGGCAACAGAATGAATCTTGGTCGTTTCCAGACTCTCTCCCAAAGAGAGGGGAGGAAGTATAGACGCAGACGCTTGGCAAGCATGGACTTACCGCTGCCCGGCGAACCGATGAGAAGTATGTTGTGGCTGCCCGAAGCAGCTACCTCCAAGGCTCGTTTCACATTTTCCTGTCCTTTTACTTCTGCAAAGTCGAAATCAAAGTTGCTCTGCTGGGAATAGAATTCCTCGCGGGTGTTGACTAACGTAGGGGTTAATTCCTGCGTGCCATTAAAGAATTCTATAACTTCCTTGATGTTTCCCGCTCCGTACACTTTCAGATTGTTTACTACTGCCGCTTCGTGGGCATTCTGTTGCGGTACAATCATACCCTCAAACCCCAGTTCTCTGGCCTTGATGGCAATGGGGAGTGCTCCTTTGATAGGTTGCAGGCTGCGTCAAGGCTTAGTTCACCCATCAGCAGATAGCGTTCCAGCTATCGGACTGGATAACTTCGCTGGCGGCAAGTATGCCGATGGCTAAAGGTAAATCGTAAGCTGCACCTTCCTTGCGGATGTCAGCCGGAGCCATGTTGATGACAATATTGCTGGTCGGCATCCGGTAGCCGTTGACCTGCAAAGCAGATATGATACGTTGATGGCTTTCTTTGACCGCAGAGTCCGGCAAACCGACTAAATAGAACATACAGCCTCTGGAACTGTTGACTTCAATGGTGATGAGGGTTGCGTCAATACCTTGAACAGCCGCTCCAAAAACTTTTATGAGCACGTTTTTAGTGATTAGGGGTTAGTGATGGCAGGATAGGCTACCGTCGGTTTTGTTTTTTGAGTTTCTTTTCACTCTTTTTCTTCTCTTTTTCCTTTTGCTCTATCTCCTCCAGTTTCTTTTTGATGTCTTCCTCACTCATATTCTTCCCTTCAATTTTTCCGGAAGGGCTAAGGAACAGATTGGCAGGCAATGCTTGTATGGCGAGCTGTTTGATGGGCGCTGTGTTCCATCCGGAGAAATCACAACTCTGTTCCCACTTCAGGGTATCTCTTTTGATTGCTTCTTCCCATTCCTTTCTGTCGATATCCAAGGAAATGCCCCAGAGTGCGAATAGCTTGTTCTTTTCTTCTTTCTTGTAAATCCGACGCAGGGCAGCGTTGGCCTCCATGCTTTGTGGGTCCCAGGATGCCCAAAAATGTATCAACAGATATTTATCTTTAAAGCTAGTACGGCTGATTGATGTACCTTTGGCATTGGGCAGGTTGACGTAAGGGATGGTTTTCCCGACGGATACCTTCTCTTCTTCTTGGATAAGGTCAAGCAGTTCGTCCACATATGGCGGTCTTTCAGCCTCCGGTCATGTGTTCTGTCATTTCTTTGATTAAGGAGAAGTCCGGTTGCGGTTTTTGCACGAAATATTTCTCCAGCAGATAGATACTTACCAGTGAAGAAGGATGGCTGTTGATGAAGGCTTCTGCTTTTTCTTCCAATGCTTTCTCCGAGGGAGTACTCAAACCTTTCAACTCTTTCTGAAAGGCGGTCAGTTCTTCATTGGGAACATTCCCCGTGATTTCCAGTGAAGTAAGTTCGGCGGCAGAACCTTTTATCTTTATGTTGTCTCCTTTGTCCAGGTAAAGCGGATATTCCGTACCGTCACTGAATTGCAACCATGTAGAGGCAAGTGTGTCGGTGGTGAGGGTTGCAGAGAACTTGTCATCCTTGACAAGCAGAGTGTCCATACGGTTATAGAACTTGTCCGTACCATATATATAAAGGGTATCATTCCCCAGCCCTTTGATTTCACCATTAGGTAGACTGAATTTGTATTTTTGCTGCCGCAGGCAGACAATATAATAAGCAGAAGGTATGCAAGATAGATTTTCTTCATTCCGGTTCTTTTTCTGATACTTCGTCGCGAAAATACTTCTTTTTGGTGTGAATAAAAAGAAATGCCCGACATATTTCTATGCCGGGCACGTTCTTTTCAATCTAACCTTTATTATTTGATGATATTCATAAAGTCAGTGTTAGTGAAGTATTTGGCGAATTCCAGGTCAGAAGCAGCCTTCTTTGCCAAAGCCGGTTCTTTTGCAATGGCATTCTTCAGACTGCTGGTTACCATAGATGTATTGTTGGTTCTTGCGCCAAGTACAGCCATCAGGTAGTCAGTATAAGCGTCTGGTCTTTCGATAGCAGCCAGTGTGTTCTTAGCCTTGTTGTAGTCCTTAGCCAGGATTTGTGCCAAAGCAGCGCTGTTAGTCTTAGTGTCGCCAAATGAGCTGACAGCCTTGTCGTACTGTCCTTGAGCAACATACAGATTACCCAATGCCTCGTTCAGTTCCTTAGAACCGGAAGCCTTGCTCAGATAGCTTTCTGCTGCTGTTCTGTCGCCCTTGGTCAAGGCAATCAGACCGAGATTCATGTTTGCTTCAGGAGCATCCTTGATGGAGAGAGCTTTCTTGAAGTAGCTTTCAGCCTTGTTAAGATCACCAGCCTGATAAGCCAGTTTACCTAAGTTGTTGTAAGCACGGAAATCGTTCGGGTAGATTTGAGTAGCTTTTGTGAAGATGGCTTCTTGCTTGGCAGCATCTTTAGTCAAGGTGGTGGCATACAGCAATTCTTCGATGTTCAGCTGCTTGGCGTCGCTGTCGGCGAGGTTTGCGATTTCTTCGTCAGACTTACCGATGATTTCGTAATTCAAAGTCAGGCGTGAACGACGCAGTTGCGGCAGGATTTCGTCAGCCAAAGTCTTATACACAGAAGAGATGTTCTTGATTTCTTGTTCTCTTTGTTCAGGATCCTGATACATGGAAAGAACGCGAAGAATCAATTCTTTATCTTGGATGTTTGATTTGGATACCAATTCCTGGAAGCCTTCCCAGTCCTGAGCCGTATACTTGGTGTCTACTGCTGCATTGATTTTTGCTTTCTTCAAATCTCTGTTGATGATTTTAGCCGTGTTGTCCTGGCGGTTCTCAGCCAGTGTAGTATTCAAGCCTACACCACCATCGGGAGAAGCGTATGCGGAGATTTCGATGTTGCTGATTTTCTTGTTTTCAGCTTCGTCTATGTTTTTCACTTCTTTGCCGAATTCTTTGGCAGTCTTCAATTCGCTGGCGCGTACGTTGGCTTGTTGAATCAAGAACATGATGTTGGCGTCATGCTTTTCTTTGATGATACGTTGGAAAGCGTCGTCACCATTGGCGGGGTTAGCGCTGCCCAATGTTTGTTCCAGCATCTCAGAAGTGGAGATTACACCATCAGCTACTTTTACAGCAGGGATAGTGACAGTCTTTTTGCCTACTGTAGCCTTGAATTCCAGATACAGTTCGGATTTGGCCATTTCCGGTACATAGTCGAAAGATGTCTTCATAGTGTAGCTGCCGCCCATCTTGTAAGAGATAGTCTGGTCGTTACCTTCTACTTTTTCGCCTTGGAACACAGCCGACTGGCCTTTAGCTTCGCCGCCATTCCATTTCAGCACAGGGGTCACTTCTACCACAGCCTTCTTGTTGAAGTACTTTTCGGGGAATTTTCCGTTGATTGTAGCGGGAACTTTACCACCCACAGCTTCCAGAACTTGAGGAGTTACGGTGAAATAATCTGATGACAATTCACCCATCTTTTTGCTGCACGATGTCATTAATGCAACAACCATTGCCATTAAAAACGGCAGATACAATTTCTTAGTCATTTTAGGTATAAATTAATTGTTTGTAATTGAAATTTGTCTATTCCATTTTAGTGTACTGTTTGGGCATGGACACAACAACGCAAAGATATTAAATCCTATTACAGTTTGTTAACTCGCGCAGCAATTTTATCATAATTTAATGAATTTCCCGCTCTTTGCGGTACTTTATATTGCGGGGATGATGTTCTATGATTTCACTGCGCAATCTGTGCCGGTCAATATGTGTGTAAATTTCTGTTGTAGCGATAGATTCGTGACCCAGCATACTTTGTATGGCGCGCAGGTTGGCGCCTCCTTCAAGCAGGTGGGTGGCAAAGGAATGGCGGAAGGTGTGCGGACTGATGTTTTTGGTGATGCCGGCCTTCTTCGCCAGTTCCTTGATGAGATGGAATACCATGATGCGCGAGATATTTTTGCCCCAGCGTGCCAGGAATACATAGTCCTCGAAGTCCTTCTTGATTTTCCAGCCTCCATTGCGGTCCACGAACCAGTTCCTTATCTCCTTGATGGCACGGGACGATATGGGTACAAGGCGCTGTTTGCTGCCCTTACCTTCTACCTTGATGAAGCCTTCGTCGAAATACAAGTCGGAGATTTTCAGGTTGCACAGTTCCGATACCCGTAGGCCGCAACTGTATAGAGTCTCGAGGATGGCCCGGTTGCGTTGCCCCTCGTTTGTGCCTAGGTCAATGGCGGAGATGATGCGGTCTATCTCTTCCACTGTCAGTACTTCTGGAAGCTTGAATCCGATTTTGGGTCCCTCCAACAGTTCGCTGGGGTCTCCCTCCAGGTAGTCGGCCATGACGAGGAAATGGAAGAATGACTTGATGCCCGACAAGATGCGTGCCTGCGAGCGGGGATGGATGCCGATGTCGTGCAGTCCGGAGGCAAAATGCTGCAAGTCATCCAGGGTAGTGTCAAGGATAGCGATACCCTCTCCTTCCAGAAAGTGCAGCAGCTTCTGTAAGTCTGTTTGGTAAGCATCCACTGTATTGGGTGAGAGTGCTTTTTCCAGTTTCAGATACTGGTGGTACTTTCTGATTATCAGCGTTTGTTTCTCCTTATTCGTGGATTTTTCTTCTGATTTCATTTCTTTTTTCTACCTTTGCTTCGCGAAAATAGGCTGCATTTCAGCAAATTGCAAATAAATTTGCATCTGCTTTCGGTTTGCACTATCTTTGCACCGCAAAGGTATAAAAAATTGTGTTATGAGGATACAGATTATTAACGGCCCCAATATAAATCTCTTGGGCAAACGTGAACCTTCCATTTACGGTAGCGTTACTTTTGAAGACTACCTTGCCGAACTCCGTAAGAAATATGCGGATGTACAGATTGACTATTTCCAGTCCAACATTGAGGGAGAGCTGATAGACAAGATTCAGCAGGTAGGTTTTGATGTGGACGGCATCATTTTGAATGCGGGTGCTTACACCCATACGTCCATCGCTCTGCAAGATGCTATCCGTTCGGTCACTTCTCCGGTGATTGAGGTGCATATCTCTAATGTACATGCCCGCGAGGCTTTTCGTCATGTGTCCATGATTTCCTGCGCTTGCAAGGGTGTCATTCTCGGTTTCGGGCTGAACTCCTACCGTCTGGCCATGGAGGCATTAAAAGATTATTAAATAAAATAGGTATATAGATTATGTTATTGAAGCAAACGAAGATTGTCGCAACGATTTCTGACCAGCGCTGTGATGTTGATTTTATAAAGCAGTTGTTCGATGCAGGTATGAATGTTGTACGTATGAATACTGCACATCTTGCCGTGAAGGTGCCGAGAAGTTGATTAACAATGTGCGTTCGGTTTCCAACCGCATCGCTATCCTGATGGATACGAAAGGACCGGAGGTCCGCACGACGGTTCTGGCTGAGCCCATTCCTTTCAAGGCGGGCGACCGCGTGAAGGTGGTAGGCAACCCGGAGCAGGAGACTACCCGTGAATGTATCTCGGTATCCTATCCCCATTTCGTCAAAGACTTGAATGTGGACGGCCATATCCTTATTGATGACGGTGACTTGGAGTTGGTTGTTGTAGAGAAGACCCCCGACTACCTGCTCTGCGAAGTACAGAATGAGGCTACTCTGGGCAGCCGCAAGAGCGTCAACGTTCCCGGCGTCCGCATCAATCTGCCTTCTCTGACTGAGAAGGACCGCACCAATATCCTTTATGCCATTGAGAAGAACATAGACTTCATTGCCCACTCCTTTGTGCGCAATAAGCAGGATATACTCGACATCAAGGCGATTCTTGACGCTCATAACAGCGATATCCGTATTGTTGCTAAGATTGAGAACCAGGAAGGCGTTGATAATATCGATGAAATCCTGGAAGTAGCCGACGGTGTGATGATAGCTCGCGGTGACCTCGGTATTGAAGTTCCGCAGGAACGTATTCCGGGCATCCAGCGTGTGCTCATCCGCAAGTGTATTCTTGCCAAGAAGCCGGTGATTGTTGCCACACAGATGCTTCATACCATGATTTCCAATCCGCGTCCCACCCGTGCGGAGGTAACGGACATTGCCAATGCCATCTATTATCGTACGGATGCCTTGATGTTGAGCGGTGAAACCGCCTATGGAAAGTATCCGGTAGAAGCGGTGAAGACGATGACCAAGATTGCCGCCCAAGCGGAGAAAGACAAGCTGTCTGACAACGATATCCGTATTCCGCTGGACGAGAACAGCAACGACGTGACTGCGTTCCTGGCCAAACAAGCGGTAAAGGCTACCACCAAACTGAAAATCCGTGCAATCATCACCGACAGTTACAGCGGCCGTACTGCCCGTAACCTTGCCGCTTTCCGTGGCAAATATCCGGTATTGGCCATCTGCTACAAGGAAAAGACCATGCGGCACCTTGCCCTTTCCTACGGTGTGGAAGCTATCTATATGCCGAACTTGCCAACGGGCAGGAGTATTACTTTGCAGCCTTGCGCCGCTTGTTGAAGGAAGGCGTTTATGTCCTACGGACATGGTGGGCTACCTGAGTAGCGGTAAGGAAGGCACACAGACCTCTTTCCTTGAAATCAATGTCGTAGAAGATGCCTTGAAGCATGCTGAAGATAGTGTGCTGCCTAACAGTAACAGATACTTGTAGGATAAGGGATTAAGGATAAGGGGTTAGGGATTAGCGGTTAATGATTAATTAATAATTGTGCGCAGAACTAACCCCTAACCCTAATCCCTTATCCCTAACCTATAATCCATTAACAAAGTGACGATTGACGAATACATTTTGCAGCACATTGATGATGAGGGCGATTATCTGAAAGCGCTCTATCGCGACACGCATGTCAAGTTGCTATATCCCCGCATGGCTTCCGGACATTTGCAGGGGCGTATGCTCAAGATGTTTGTCCGGATGATTCGTCCCCGGCAGGTGCTGGAGATAGGGACTTATAGCGGATATTCCGCACTTTGCATAGCAGAAGGACTGCCAGAGGGCGGGATGCTGCATACGTTTGAAATCAACGACGAGCAGGAGGACTTCACCCGTCCGTGGCTGGAGAATTCCGATTACGCGGATAAAATCAGGTTCTACATCGGTGATGCTTTGGAGCTGGTACCGCAACTGGACCTCACTTTCGACCTTGCCTTTATTGACGGAGATAAGCGTAAATACATAGAGTATTATGAAATGGTGCTCGCCCGCCTTTCCGGCGGTGGATATATCATTGCCGACAATACCTTGTGGGATGGCCATGTGCTGGAAGAACAACCCCATCGCACAGACCTGCAAACAATCAGTATCAAAGCCTTCAATGATTTGGTGGCGCGGGATGCGCGTGTGGAGAAAGTCATTCTTCCCCTGCGTGACGGATTGACGATTATCCGTAAGAAGTAACTGTTTTTTTATCTTTTTCTCAGCAGCCGCTTGCTGAGTATCTCACCGGATACCATACGGACAAGAAGCCTACAGTGATGACCGTTAAGAATACCAGAATAATATCCGTGGCATGTACACTTACCGGATAAGCGTCCACTACAAAACTTCCATTGCCTCCCCCCAATGAAATCAACCCGAAACGTTGCTGCAGAAAGCACAGCAACAATCCTAAAACGATGCCGGAGAGGGCGCCGAATACAGAAATCATCCTGCCTTCGAACAAGAAGATGCGCGCTATAAGCCGGTCATCGGCACCCAGGTTGCGCAGTGTCTCCACGTCCTCCCGTTTGTCCAGTATCAGCATGGACAGCGAACCGATGACATTGAAGCATGCGATACCCAGAATGAAGGTGAGGAAGAGATAAGAGATGAGTTTCTCTATTTCCATGATGCGGAAAACATCGGCCTGCTGCTCGTAGCGGTTCTGTACAATGAACCGGTCGCCGAGAATGCCTGCTATTTTCTTTTGTACGGAGCCGATGTTGGAACCGGGTTTCAGTTTCATCTCGATGGCAGAGACTTCCGTGTCATAATTGAACAGACGGCGGGCAAAGTCGAGTGACGTCAGTATGTAGCGTGAATCGTATTTTTGCTGGTTGACGGCAAAGATGGCGCCGGGCGAGAAGAGATACTCTCGGTTGAAAGCCGCAGTGGGGTTGGCTATGTTTACCCGTACGTTCCGTTTGGGGGCATAGACCTGCAACGGGTCCACGAACTGAATGCCGGTGCCCAACTCGGATATAAGTTCCACACCCAGAAAACCATAGTCCACCACCGAGTCGCTCAGTAGGAACTTTCCCGTCCCATAGAGCAAGCTGTCGATGGATGTAAGCTGTTCGAAATTGTCCTCCACTCCCTTGATGACGGCCATTGCCTGGCGGTCCTTGTACTGCACCATGCATTCTCTTCCAGTGTTTCCGTCCACACGTCAATCTCGGACAGGGCGTGTACTTGCCGGATGCACGCTTCGTGCGGGTCGAAAACCTTACCTTCGCGGACGGTGATTTTCAGTTCCGGGTCGAAGGCTGTGAAAAAGCCTGCCACCATGTCCTGAAAACCGTTGAACACGGACAAGGTGCATACCAACGCCAACGTAGCCAATGCCACTCCACACACCGAAATACCGGAGATGATATTAATGGCATTGTGTTTCTTCTTGGAGAAGAGGTAGCGGCGGGCTATAAAGAAGGGAAGGGACATTATTTCAACAGTTCATCAATTCGTTCCAGATAGTCCAGTGAGTCGTCTACGAAGAACTTCAGTTCGGGGATAATGCGTAGTTGGTGGCGTACGCGGGTACCCAGTTCAAAGCGTATGGATTTCATGTTTCCGTTGATGTTCTTGACTATTTCTTCGCTTTTCTCCGAGGGGAATATACTGAGATAAGCGCGTGCCACGCTCATGTCGGGGCTGATGCGTACGGCACTGACGGAAATCAGTATGCCGGGCATGGACTTGGTTTGCAACAAGAAGATATCACTCAGTTCCTTCTGCAGGAGACGGGCTATTTTATTTTGTCTGGTAGTTTCCATACTGTTCATTTTTTTATGCTGGGGTGCAGCCTGTTTTCACGTTAGCAAAGTTACTGAAATATATCGTTCTGCCGACTGTTTATAGCTTTTTTTTCATTCTTTTCCCTATTGTAGGGTTCATTCTTTTCCGTTCTGTCGATGAGATATGCCTTTTCGTAGATTCTATTTGTTGTTCTTGTTATGCTTCCCTAACTTTGATGTCAGTTCGGAGAACTGCTGATGATGAGTGAAGAAGGAAGAGAACCATTCCGTTATAGAAGAGACTCTCTCTAAATAGCGTTTTTTCATGTATTATTGACTTGAACCGTTTTTACCCGGGAGGGTAGAAACGGTTTTTTTGCGCATCTGACCGGGCTTTCTTGTCTCTTGCATAGGCTTCCGTTGTGTGTTACATAGGCTTCTGTTGTGTTTTGCACGGTGGTTTGTCTTGAGAAGCCTTTGGGTTTATCATGTACGCACGGCTGTGGTACGCCTTTTCCACAGTCGTGAAGAAGACGTGCCACAGCTGTGAAGAATATGCTTCACAGCCGTGGTTTTTCATCAATATATAGGGGTTGACAGAACAGACATAAGGGAATGACAGAACAAACATGAGGGGATAACGGAACGGACATAAGCACTCGACGCATTCCGTATCAGGGTATGAATAGCGGAATGCGTCGGGTGCTTGTGGGGGAATGATATGATATTTTTTTTATGCCTTTACATACTTCCTTTTGGCTATCAGCACTGCCACGATGATACCTATCACCAGCAGTGCCAGTGCTCCGTAGGCGATGCCTTCCGTCACGTGCAGGCTGGTGGGGTCAAAGCGCATTTCGATGGTGTGCTGTCCGGCAGGAACATACATTGTGCGCAGGATATAGTCGGCGCGTGCCAGTTCGGCAGGCTGTCCGTCGATGGTTACGTGCCAGCCGTCCGGATAATAGATTTCGGAGAATACGGCAATACCGTCTTGGGCATTGTTCGTTTCGTACGTCAGGCGGTTAGGTGCGTAACTTGTCAGGCGGATGCTGGAGAGGCTGTCTTTATAACTTTCCGTGGCACCTTTCAGCACATCCTTGAAGCGGGCATCCACTACGGCTGTCTCCGTAGGTATGATGCTGTCCAGGGCGTCAATCTCTTCGTTGGCGTTGTTCACATACTGCACCTTGTTTACAAACCATGCATTGCCGTAGGCGTGTGGGTTGAGGATGGGAACGGTTTGTCTTTGCTGCCCTGCAGGGAAGATGAAGTATTTGGTGTTCAGCATGTTCAGTATGCGGAACTTATTGGCATCCACGCTGTCCATCTCACCTCCGGCGGTGGCAATGGCCTTGTAGGCCGCCTGCATTTCGGGAGAGATGTGATGCTCTATCATTTCCTGGTAGCGGCGCAGCTTGGCCGGGTGATAACCGCCGACGCTTTTGTGCCAGTAGGAGGTGTTGTTGTCATCGAAGGTGCTGGTGGCAAAGTTCAATACACGATAGTCCAAGCTGGTATCTTGCAGTATCAGCTCGTCTGTATTCGTCTTGGTGAAGGTTTCCGTACGGATGGAGTGGGGCACGAACTGGGCATCATTCAGATAGCGCTTGTTGACCCCCCACATATCTGCCAGGCAGAGTATGGTGATACCTGCAATGGTCAGCGAGCTGCGCAGCTTGCCGCTTGCATAGAGCCAGAGCAGGCTGCAGCCGATGCCTATGATGATGAAGCTACGCAGGCGTCGCTGCTGACGAGTTCGGCACGCATCTCTCCCAAGTTGGCAAGGATGCCGGAGAGCTCGTTGGCGGGTATCATCTGCTGGTTGACGGCATTCTGCAGCATCTGTGCCTCTTGGGCGGCACGTAGCCGGAGCCGATGCTGCCCGGGGCAACGGCAAGCAGCAGGGCGACGCCTGCAGTGAGCAGCAGGCTGATGCCGAGGGGCTTCTTTTCCTGTTTTAAGATTTCCGGCTCTTCGAGCAGGCGTTTCAGGCAAAGATAGCCAGCAAAGGTATCGTGAACTCTGCTATGACAAGGATGGAGGACACGGCGCGGAACTTGTTGTACAACGGGACGTAATCGATGAAGAAATCCGTCAGCGGCATGAAGTTCTTGCCCCAGGACAAGACGATGGAGAAGAAGGTGGCTCCTATCAATGCCCACTTCAACGGTCCTTTTACGATGAAGCATCCCAGTACGAACAGAAACAAGACGAAGGCTCCTACGTAGACGGGACCCGACGTCATGGGCTGGGTACCGAAATATTGTGTCAGTGAGCCGTACAGACTGCTGTACATCGGGTTTGCCTTGCTCATGGCGGTTTCACTCTGGCTGAGGGCGGCAGATGCTCCGCCTTTGAAGTTGGGCACCAGCAGAGTCAGTGTTTCGTCGATGCCGTAGCTCCACTGGGTGATGTAGTCGCGGTCCAGCCCGCTACTGGTCTGCTTGGCAGCGTCGCCGGTCTGCACCAGTTCGCTTTTGCCGCGCATGGTTTCTTTGCTGTAGGCATAGGTGTGATAGAGGTTGGATACGTTGGCGGCTATGCCGACGAGGGCTGCCACAATCAGTACGGCACTTGCCTTGAAGAACTGGGGCAATGTCTTGGTACGCCATGCTTTCTCGAAGTAGGCTCCCACAAAGAAAAGGATGACGAAGAAGAAGTAATAGGACATCTGCACGTGGTTCGAGGTGATTTGCAGGGCCACGAACAAGGCGGTGAGGATGCCTCCCCACAGCAGTTTCCCACGATAGGCGAGCACAATGCCTGCTATGGTGGGCGGCACGTAGGCAAGGGTGATGAACTTCCAGATGTGTCCGGCAGATATCAGGATGAAGAAATAGGACGAGAATGCCACATGATACCGCCCAGTCCGGCCAGCCAGACCGGTATGCCGAAGACGCGCAGCAGGATGTAGAAGCCGAGCATCAGCATGAATGTGAGGCACACATAGTCGGGCAGGAAGAGTTGGTAGGCTTTCTGTACCCACTGCAGTGACTTGGTGGAGTCATACGAAGGGGCTATCTGATACATGGGCATACCGCCGAACAGCGAGTTTGTCCAACGGCTGCGTTCGCCCGTCTGTTCGTAATACTCCTTGACTTCTTGTCCTGCCCCTGCTCCTGCAGCCGTGTCGTGCTGAAAGAGAATACGGTTTTCTATATCCGCCGGGAAGAAGTAGGCGAAGGAAAGGAGGACGAATGCCAAGATGGCAATAAGGTCGGGAAGAAGCTTCTTCATGAGTTATAAGTTATGAGTTATCAATTAATCAATTGTGGGGCAAAGATAGTGCAAACCGAATACAGAACTTTCATGCTTGCGTGAAAAAGTTTTGTTGAGGTGCAGCCTATCTTCGCTTTTGTGGCAAAGATACATAAATGCAGATTGTTATTGTCACGTTATCGGCAGAATGTTGTACCTTTGCCTTTCCAAAAAAAGATTAAAGTGCTTTAATGGTAATATGCAAGCTTAAATTATTATAGATATGACAATAGGGATAATCAGTGCAATGGACAGCGAACACCGCTGGTTGGTGGAGCGCTTGCAGGATAAGAATACGTCGGGCGATGGTAGTTTCCGCTATGTGGAAGGTACATTGGGCGGTAACCATGTAATCTTGACGCAATGCGGCATCGGTAAGGTGAGTGCAGCGGTAGGAGCTTCGGACTGATACGGCGCTTTTCTCCGGACTGCATCGTCAGCACCGGTGTGGCGGGCGGCATTGATGCTTGCCTGAAGGTGACGGATGTAGTGGCAAGCCAACGTCTGGTGTATCACGACGTCTGGTGCGGCGACGGTAACGAGTACGGACAAGTGCAAGGTTTTCCCGCCTCTTACGAGGGATGTTCCTCTCTGTTGAAACATGCCTTGTCGCTGAACGAAGCCGGAATGGAAAGCCGCATCCACAGCGGACTTGTCTGTACCGGCGACCAGTTCATCACCAACCGTACGGAGCTGGATACCATCAAGCAACGTTTCCCCGACGGTCTTGCCGTTGATATGGAGTCTGCCGCCATTGCGCAGACTTGCTATCTGTACAATGTTCCTTTTCTCAGCTTCCGCATCATCAGCGACACACCCGGAGTAGAGGACCATGCTTCGCAGTATGCCGATTTCTGGGGAACCATGGCAGAGCGTTCGTTCCTCACGATATGGACCTTCCTCTCCACCCTTCCCAGCAATTTATAACTCATAACTCATAACTCATGAAGAAGATTCCCAGTTTTACAATTGACCACATCCGCTTGTTGCGCGGTATTTACGTATCCCGCCAGGATGAAGTGAACGGAGAAACAGTCACTACTTTCGACATCCGTATGAAAGAGCCAACCGTGAGCCTGCCTTGGGACAAGGTGCTCTGCATACTATCGAACATCTTGCCGCCACCTACCTGCGTAATGACCCGCAGTGGCAGGACAAGATTATCTATTGGGGCCCATGGGCTGCCTCACCGGTAATTATCGTGCTGATGAAAGGTGACTTGAAGCCGCA